>ERZ894203.106-NODE-106-length-86184-cov-34.149334_pt1:0-85000 | contig 86184 bp, 59 predicted proteins | sample MGYA00380286_ERZ894203 | MGnify/ENA primary metagenome ERZ894203 (study PRJEB32331, sample SAMN06328484) | human gut metagenome | biome: human gut microbiome; feature: stool | host: Homo sapiens | collected 2014-02-06 ... | reverse complement strand
AGTTTGCAAAATGGGAGTATGCTATTAAGTTTTTGTTTCAAAGACCCATTTTTTTGCCTTTTTTCTTGCTGAAAAGCATAATAAAAATTTTTTTTATACTTGAAACCCCTTAACTTCGCAGTGGAAAATAACACAAAAATAGAATAGGTATGAGTTTTAACATTGCAAAAGAAAGCGGAAAAAAAAGAGTAGTGATTGTTGGAGGTGGATTTGGTGGTTTGAAGTTGGCAAACGAACTTTCGGGTTCAGATTTTCAGGTAATTTTGGTTGATAAAAACAATTATCATCAATTTCCTCCATTGATTTATCAGGTAGCTTCCGCCGGACTTGAACCTAGTTCGATTTCTTTTCCATTCCGTAAAATTTTCAGCAAGAAGAAAAAAGATGTCTATTTCCGTATGGGTGAAGCACGCTTCATTTATCCTGACCGGAATATTCTTCAGACATCGATAGGTAAAGTTGAATACGATTATTTGATTTTGGCTGCCGGCACTACTTCAAATTTCTTCGGCAACAAGCACATCGAGGAAGAAGCGATTCCGATGAAGACTTTGTCGGAGGCTATGGGACTGCGCAATGCCTTGTTGAGTAACTTTGAGCGTTCTGTCACTTGTGCAACCGAGCAGGAGCGGAGAGAGCTGCTGAACATCGTTGTTGTTGGAGGGGGTGCCACTGGTGTAGAAATTGCCGGAGCATTGGCCGAAATGAAGCACTACGTCCTTCCAAAGGATTATCCGGATATGGATAATAATCTTCTTCAGATTTATTTGATAGAAGCCACGGATAGATTGTTGTCGGGAATGTCGATGGACTCCTCCAGAAAAGCAGCAGAGTTTCTTCAGGAAATGGGAGTGAATGTCTGCTTAGGAAAGAAAGTGCTCGACTATCAGGATCATGAAGTTTTGCTGGAAGACGGAACTTCCATACCTACCCGTACATTTATTTGGGTGAGCGGCGTGCGCGCCAATAGCATAGGCAATATTCCTGAAACTTCAATAGGGAGAGGCGGACGAATTAAAGTAGATGCCTTCAATCGGGTTGAAGGCTTGCCCAACGTATTTTGCATAGGAGATCAGTGTATAATGCTGAACGGTGATTCTGAATACCCTAACGGGCATCCTCAGCTTGCTCAGGTGGCTATCCAGCAGGGAAAACTGCTTGCGGATAATTTGAAGCGTATGGAAGCCGAGCAAGAATTGAAGCCGTTCCGCTATCGTAATCTTGGTTCAATGGCTACGGTGGGACGCAATAAGGCGGTGGCCGAATTCAGCAAGGTAAAGACACAAGGCTGGTTTGCCTGGTTCTTGTGGCTGGTTGTTCATTTACGTTCTATCTTGGGAGTCAGAAACAAAATCAATGTACTGCTCAATTGGATGTGGAGCTATCTGACATACGACCGTTCATTCCGTTTGATTGTGTATGCCCGGAAGGCAAAAGAAGTTGTTGAACGGGAAAAGCGTGAAGCGGAAGTCCACTGGGGAGAATAACGTGTGCTGTGCAAAAAACGATTGACAACGACAAAGGCGCAGACGGAATTATTTTTTCGTCTGCGCCTTTGTCGTTGTCAGAGTGATTTTTCCGCTTTTTCCTCACGGCTTATATGGTGCGGATAATCGATCGTGTAGTGAAGGCCGCGGCTCTCCTTGCGTTCCATGGCCTGGCGGGTAATCAGATAGCCCACGTTGATCATGTTGCGCAGTTCGCAGATTTCTCGCGAAGCCTTTACACGTTTAAACAGGCGTTCCGTTTCTTCATAGAGGATATCCAGACGGTTCCAGGCCCTTACCAGGCGAAGATTGCTCCGCACGATGCCCACATACGATTCCATGATCTGATTGACTTCTTTCATGCTCTGAGTGATAAGGATGCGTTCTTCGTTATTCATCGTTCCGTCTGCATTCCATTCCGGAATGTCTTCGTTGAAGTCATATCTGTCCAGTACGCTCAGCGCGTGTTTTGCTGCGGAGTCGGCATAAACGATAGCCTCGATCAGAGAGTTTGAGGCGAGGCGGTTTCCTCCGTGCAGACCTGTGCAAGAGCATTCTCCGAGCGCATACAGCCGTTTGATGCTTGACTGCCCGTCGAGGTCAACCTTGATTCCTCCGCACAGATAGTGGGCTGCGGGAGCTACAGGAATATAGTCTTTCGTGATATCTATTCCCAGACTGAGGCATTTTTTATAGATGTTCGGGAAATGTTTCTTTGTTTCCTCCGGATCTTTGTGAGTGACATCAAGATATACGTGGTCTTCTCCCCTTTGCTTCATTTCGCTGTCGATGGCGCGTGCCACGATATCTCTCGGCGCCAGCGACAGCCGGGGATCATATTTCTGCATGAACTCTTCGCCTGCCAGGTTGCGGAGCACGGCCCCGTATCCTCTCATTGCCTCGGTAATCAGGAAGCTGGGGCGGTCGCCCGGATGGTAAAGGGCGGTGGGATGGAATTGGATGAATTCCATGTCTTTCACCATGCCTTTGGCACGGTATACCATGGCGATTCCGTCGCCGGTGGCTACCAGCGGGTTGGTCGTATGGTTGTAAACAGCCTCGCACCCTCCGGTTGCCATAACCGTTACTTTCGACAAGAAAGTGTCTACCTCGCCGGTTGCTTCGTTCAGCACGTATGCGCCGTAGCATTTGATTCCCGGCGTGTGGCGGGTGACGATGATTCCGAGATGATGCTGGGTGATGATTTCTACGGCATAGAAATTGGTGAATACCGTGATGTTAGGATGCCGTTTTACTTCTTCTATCAGGCTTGTCTGTATTTCGGCTCCTGTATTGTCTTTGTGATGGAGAATGCGGAATTCAGAATGTCCCCCTTCCTTGTGCAGGTCAAACTCTCCGTTTTCTTTTTTATCGAAATTAACGCCCCATTTGATCAGCTCCTCTATTTGTGCAGGGGCGTTCCGCACCACTTTCTCAACCGCCGCCGGGTCGCTTATCCAGTCGCCTGCCACCATCGTGTCGTGGATATGTTTTTCAAAATTGTCTACTTTCAGGTTGGTTACCGAAGCGATCCCCCCTTGGGCAAAGTAAGTGTTAGCTTCTTCAAGTCCGGCCTTGCAGATTAAAGCGACCGAACCTTTGTGTGCCACTTTCAACGCAAAACTCATTCCGGCTATGCCCGAGCCGATAACGAGAAAATCAAACTTTCGTATCATGGTGTAGTATATTTGAGGCAAAAGTATAAAAAAGTTGGTGGTTTTGTTCGCCTCTGCCGTTTTTTTAGACGGCAGCGATAAAAAAAATGAATGCCATGCGGCATGAGAACCTTTCCAGTCAGAAAAAGGGGGTTGCGCTTGTTTTCGGACAAAACGCGGGAAAGGCTTCTGGAATGTTTTTCTTCAGTCTGGAGATATGCATCTTTAGGCTGAATTCATATATCTCCAGTCTGGAGATATACATCTCTATCTTAGAGATAAAGAATCTCACGGCAAATAGTTTGTTTTTACCGCTTTTCCACTGTTTTTCATGAACTTCCTTCTGTTTCTTTTCTGTTTTTAGACCGGGAGGACAGGTACTTTCATGTTTTAAAATAAGTAAAGAAGCATACTGAGATTTTTATTTTTCGATGAGATTTTCTTATCTTCACAGAAAAAAAGAAGATGGCAGGAACACGAACTTTTCATTCGAAAGTAGGATGGGTATATTGGGGAGTGATTGCGATATTTGCGGCTTTCCTGTTTTTCGGTTTTTGGGACCGCAGTTGGGTTGCCATTCTTGTGTGTGTGGCGTTTGAGGTCTGGCTTATTGACGAAATGGTTCATACGAGGTATGTGATAACGGAAGAAGGTTTTCTTGTCATCGAATCGGGACGATTCTTCAAGCCCGTGGCGATAGAGATATTGCAGATTGCGGAAGTGAAGAAGTCGAAATCGCTCATTTCTTCTCCCGCGCTTTCAACAGACCGTCTGAAAATCGTGTATCGGAAGAAGTCGTTTAAATCCAGCGTGTTGGTATCTCCGAAAAGCAAGGAAGAGTTTGTCAGATGCCTGCTGAAACGGAATGGAGAGATTCAGACCGATGTTTTGATTTGAAATTTATCTAATGCGAATGATATGGTAAAAGTATTCAAAATCCGAAGAACTCCCTTCAAGGTTTGGCTGGGAGTGATTATATTGGTTGTAGCCATTGTTCTGATGGCTGTTCATACAGAAAATTACTGGAATTTGTTTCCGCTCATATTGCCTGTCCTGCTGGTCGTTGACGAACAGATGACCCGCATATTGGTTCAGGAAAACGGAGACATCTGGCTGAAGCGCGGATTCAGCGGCAGCATCAAGGCCTATGGAGTTGTGCGCATTGTCCGCAGAAAAGGCACTTTGTTGAAGGGGCGGGTAACCGTTTATTATACCAAAGGCTTTGTGAATTTTGATCCCGCCGACCTTACCGAGTTTCTCCGCTGCGCGAGGGAGCGCAATCCCCACGCTATTTACAGCGAGGAAGTCTGATTGTTTCACTGTAAAAGAAATGTTGTATGGATTTTCAGTTGGCTATTATTGGAGGAGGTCCTGCCGGTTATACGGCGGCAGAACGTGCCGGAGAAAAAGGTATCAGTGTTGTTCTTTTTGAAAAGAGCAGTCTTGGCGGCGTCTGTCTGAACGAGGGATGTATTCCGACAAAAACATTGCTCTATTCTGCTAAAGTGTTTGATACGGTGCGCAACGCCTCAAAATACGCGGTTGCCGCAGGGCAGCATGAGGTGAATCTGCCCAAAGTTTTCAGCCGCAAGGCAAAGGTGGTGCGCAAGCTGGTTCTGGGAATAAAGTCCAGGCTTGCGGAACGGCATGTTGAGATTGTGACCGGTGAAGCCCGGATTATAGATAAAAATACGGTTGAGTGCAATGGAGAGATCTACCGTTGCCAATCGATGATTCTTGCCACGGGAAGCGAAACGGTAGTCCCTCCTATACCCGGAATCGAATCGGTGACATATTGGACACACAGAGATGCGCTTGAATGCAAGGAACTTCCCCAGTCGCTTGTCATTGTGGGCGGTGGAGTTATAGGCATGGAGTTTGCATCTTTCTTCAACAGCCTGGGAGTGCAGGTGACCGTTGTAGAGATGATGGATGAGATTCTGCGGGGCATTGACCGCGAGATTGCGGAAATGTTGCGGGCGGACTATGCCAAACGAGGAGTCCGTTTCCTGTTACAGGCAAAAGTAACCGGATTGCAGGCTGACGAATCGGGAAATATGACAGTGAGCTACGAAAGTCAGGAAGGCGAAGGAGCTGTTTCGGCTCAGAAAATGCTTCTGAGTGTAGGTCGCCGTCCGGTAACGAAAGGTTTTGGACTGGAAGCGTTGGGACTGGAACTGACGGAGCGCGGAAGAATCAAGGTGGATTCGCATATGGAAACATCCGTGGCGGGCGTGTATGCTTGCGGTGACCTGAACGGGGTGTCTTTGCTGGCACATACGGCCGTGCGCGAAGCCGAGGTGGCTGTTCGCCATATCATGGGCGAAAGCGATGCCATGAGCTATCGGGCCATACCTTCGGTTGTGTATACCAATCCGGAAGTTGCTTCGGTTGGAAAGGATGAAGAAACCTTGCGGGCGGAAGGAGTCGCATACCGCGCGATAAAGCTCCCGATGGCTTATTCTGGCCGGTTTGTTGCAGAAAACGAGGGTGTAAACGGCGTTTGCAAGGTGCTGGTTGACGAGGAAGACCGTCTGCTTGGCCTGCACATGCTGGGCAATCCGTCTTCCGAACTGATTGTATTGGCAGGCATGATGATCGAAGACGGGCGCAGGCTTCCGGAGCTGAAGCGTTATGTGTTTCCCCATCCTACCGTCGGTGAAATATTCAGGGAATTGTAACAGGGCGGAATATGAAGCGATTTTTTTTGGTTGCGCTCTGGTTTTGCATCGGTTGTGCGGCATACGCTTATGGATTTCCGGGCGGAAAGCTGGACACGCTGATTCAAACGTCTTCTTTTCTGAAAACTTCCGAGGTGGGGCTGATTGTATATGATTTGACGGACAACCGGGAACTTTACAGCTATCAGGCAGACAAGCTGTACCGTCCGGCTTCGATCGAGAAGGTCATCACCGCAGTCACGGCATTGTCAGCCCTTGGAAAGAACTATGAGTTTCAGACGCGTCTGGCTTATACAGGTTCGGTAAAGTCCGGCGTGCTTGACGGTGATCTTTATGTAATTGGCGGCTTTGATCCTGAGTTTATGGAACAGGATATGGAGCTTCTTTCGCAGGCCGTGAAAGACGCAGGGATACAATCTGTCCGTGGCAGGCTGATAGGGGATGTGTCGATGATGGATTCCATCTATTGGGGCACCGGATGGGCGTGGGATGATACGCCGGAGCCTTTCCAGCCTTATCTTTCTCCGCTGATGCTGAACAGAGGTTGTGTCAGCATTACGGTCACTCCGACGGTGAAGGGAGATACCGCTGCCGTGAAAATTGTTCCGGAGTCAGACTTCTATCAGGTAGAGAACCGTTCGGTGAGCTACCAGCCTGCGGCCGGGAAACTGTCTATCAATCGCAACTGGCTTGATAACGGAAATGTGATAGAGGTGTCCGGCTGCGTTTCGGCTCCGAGAGGAAGACAGATAAACGTATTCGACCCGAAGTCGTTTTTCATGCAGACGTTCTGTTACCAGCTTCAGAAAAAGGGGATAATAGTTCCGTGCGACAGCATAGGCTACGAGGAAGCGCCGGAGGATATGCATTTGGTCTACACTTGCAGGCGGCCGTTGGAAATCGTATTGCGGAGAGCTCTGAAGAAAAGCGATAACCTGTGTGCGGAAGCGCTGTTCCGGCATCTGGGATTGAAGAACGGCAAAACGGAATCCCATCTGGGCTTTGAAGAAAGCCAGCAGGTTGTCAACCGTTTCATGCGGAATGCCATCGGATTTTCGCCGGACAACTACAAGATTGTGGACGGAAGCGGCGTTTCGATGTATAATTACGTGTCGCCGGAACTGGTTCTTGCCTATCTGAATTATGCTTACAGGCATTCCGAGTTTTTCGACATGTTTTATGACGGCCTGCCGATAGCCGGAATGGACGGTACCTTGCGCTACCGCATGGGGCGGGGAAGTACATTCCGCAACGTACATGCAAAAACAGGTACGGTGACAGGAGTATGTTCGCTGGCCGGCTATGTGACTGCCAAGAACGGCCATTTGCTGTCGTTTGTCATTATCAATCAGAATGTGCTGAAGTCAAGGCTTGCGCGGAAGTTTCAGGATGAGGTTTGTGAGCTTCTTTCGGAGTTTGATTGAGTGTCCGCCTCTTTTTGAACGTATATATTGAGAGATGAAAGTGAAAAGTTTTGAACTTTGACACTTTTTTATAGATTTTCTGAACAAATATATACAGTTAAAGTCCATAACTTTCGTAACTTTGTGAGTGAATATAAAAATTGATAACAACAGGTCTGAAGTTGCCAATCTTTTTGGAAAGGCAGCAGAAGAACTTAAATTTTTAATTAACTATGGTAAACTTTTCACTTGAAGGTAAGGTAGCGCTGGTAACCGGTGCATCTTACGGAATCGGTTTTGCTATCGCAACCGCTTTTGCACAGGCTGGTGCAACAATCGTGTTTAACGACATCAAACAGGAGCTGGTTGACAAAGGTTTGGCTGCCTATAAGGAAAAAGGCATCAACGCACACGGCTATGTATGCGATGTGACAAACGAAGCTGCTGTAAACGCTCTTGTTGCACAAGTAGAAAAAGAAGTGGGTGTCATCGACATTCTGGTAAACAACGCCGGTATCATCAAGCGTATCCCGATGTGCGACATGACAGCAGAACAGTTCCGTCAGGTTATTGACGTAGACTTGAACGCTCCGTTCATCGTTTCTAAAGCTGTAATTCCGGGAATGATCAAGAAAGGTCACGGAAAGATTATCAACATTTGCTCTATGATGAGTGAACTGGGACGCGAAACAGTTTCTGCATACGCAGCCGCTAAGGGTGGTCTGAAGATGCTGACTCGCAACATCGCTTCTGAATACGGCGAATACAACATCCAGTGTAACGGTATCGGCCCGGGCTATATCGCTACGCCGCAGACTGCTCCGTTGCGCGAACGTCAGCCGGACGGCTCTCGTCATCCGTTTGATGCATTCATCGTTGCCAAGACTCCGGCTGCCCGCTGGGGAACTCCTGAAGATTTGATGGGTCCTGCCGTATTCCTGGCTTCTGACGCATCAGACTTCGTTAACGGTCATGTATTGTATGTAGACGGCGGTATCTTGGCCTATATCGGCAAGCAGCCCCAATAATCGTCCGGCCGTATAATTTATTAAATAAAGGTGATGGATACAAAAGCTATTTGTGATTCATCACCTTTTTAATTTTCATCTGAAAAACAGGTTTATTATGAAAAAGACTCTTTTTGTGGCAGCCGCTTGCGCTGTCGGTCTGTGCGGATGCAGCGACTCTCAGTCTGTTACGGTAAGCATTACAAATCCGCTCGGCATGAACCGTTCGGGAGAAATGGTGGAAGTGCCTGTTGAACAGGTATTCAAAAAACTGAATCTGCCTGACACGGCACAGGTGGTTGTTTATGACAGCAAGGCACAGGAAGTTCCTTATCAGCTTACTTACGATGACAAGATTATTTTCCCTGTAGCTGTGGATGCCAATGCAACCGTCGACTATACAATCCAGAAAGGCACTCCTTCTATTGTAAATACGCTTGTATACGGACGTCAGTATCCGGAACGTCTGGATGATATCGCCTGGGAAAACGACCGTGCCGCTTACCGCGCCTACGGACCGGCTTTGCAGCGGACAGGAGAAAAGGCGTACGGATACGATGTCTTCACCAAGAGCGTAGAAGAGCTTGTGGTTGAAGACCGATACAAGATGGAACTTGACTCTGCTTCGCGCGCAAAGATTGCAGAACTGAGAAAGGCGGGCAAGAAGGAGGAAGCTCAGAATTTGCAGAACAGCATTTCGTATCACATTGACCACGGCAACGGCATGGACTGCTATGCAGTAGGTCCGACATTGGGCGGAGGCACTTCGGCTTTGCTGGCTGACTCAGCCATCGTTTATCCGTATTGCTACAAGGATTATGAAATCCTTGACAACGGGCCTCTGCGCTTTACGGTGAAGCTGACGTTCAATCCGCTGACCGTAAAGAATGACACGAATGTTGTTGAAACCCGTATCATTCAGCTTGACAAAGGTTCGCAGCTGAACAAAACAACTGTTTCTTACGCCAACTTGAGTCAGCCTGCTCCGGTTGCAGGCGGTCTGGTAATTCATGCAGCCAGTCCGGAAGCATATACTTATAGCGCAGAAGACGGCTACATTGCCTATGCTGATCCGACAACAAACGCCAAGGCCGACAACGGCACAGTATATGTAGGTGCTGTATTCCCGGCTCCGCTTGCAGAAGCCAAGGTGCAGCTGTTTGAAAAGCCGGTGGGAGATGCGCTCGGCCATGTGCTTGGCATCACCAACTATGAGCCAAACAGCGACTTTGTATATTACTGGGGATCTGGATGGAGCAAGTATGGGTTTGAAAAGGCTGAAGACTGGAATAATTACCTGAAAACTTATGCGGCTGAAGTGCGCAGTCCGCTGGTTGTTACAGTGAAGGAATAAGGATGCCTGCACTCTAGCCGGAAGACAGGATGCTGAATGGGATTTCGGCGTGCAAACTATAAACGGCGACGTTGCTTTTATAAGCAGCATCGCCGTGTTTGTGTAAGAGCCTGTGGAAGCTTCTTTTCGTTATTCGATTACATCGGTTATTGCATTTCCGATGCATCCGTTCGGCATCTGTATACGGAGAAGCGCACATACCGTTGGAGCGATGTCTGTCATGTGTACGGGACGCATGGTGTTTCCCGGTTGGATATTCCATCCCATAAAGATCAAGGGAATATGCGCGTCATAAGGATTCCATACGCCATGCTGTGTGCCTCCGGTTTCAGAAGGGGAGCCGATTTCATAATATCCCGGCTGCATGATCAGCTGGATATCGCCGCTGCGGAGCCGGTTGTAGCCGTTTATGGCACGTTCGCGCACGATAGCCGGAAGTGTGGCTTCACTCAAGTTTTCCATATCTGCTACATAGGCAAATTCTTTGAAGTTCTTCAAAAAGGAAATGCTGGCGTCTTTGATTTTCTGCAAGTCCAGGCCGGCAGACGCAATCTTTTCTTTATCGAAAAATACCTGATAGTTCAGGATATTTCTTACTGGTTGGAAATCTGTTTTAAAAGACTTTTGCAGATGGTCGTTGAGGACTTTCTTCGTTTCCGGGCATACCCACCCGTCTGCCGGAATCTGATGTGCTTTCATGAATGTGAAGTTGTGTGCGGCGGCATGGTCTGCCGTAAGGAACAGCAAGTAATTTCCTTTTCCTACCGTTTCGTCCAGGGTCCTGAAAAAGTCGGCCAAATCTTTATCAAGCCTCAGATAGGTGTCTTCGGTTTCAACGGCATACGTTCCGAACTGATGGCCCACATAGTCCGTTGAAGAGAAACTGACGGTGAGCATGTCTGTCGCATTGCCTTGTCCCAGCTTTTCTTCTTTCAGCGCAGCTTTGGCCATTTCCATGGTAAGCGTATTGCCGTAAGGAGTGACGCGGATAACTCCATATCCGGACTTTTTGAACATTGGGGCCGTTTTCATGGGAAGAGTCGGTTTGCCGCTTTTTTCGGAAGGTGTTTCAAACGGAGTGTCGTCTGCCGTACTCTCAGCATAAGTTTCAATGGGATACAGCGTGTTCCAGTTTTGTTCCAGCATTTTCTTTGCAAGATCCTGTCTGTTGAATTCATTTACCCATTCAGGCAAGGTTTTCATGTAATAAGAGCTGCTGATGAATTTTCCGGTTGCATCGTCAAACCAGTAGGCTGCATTGGGTGTATGTCCGGCCGGAAGAATAGAGGCCCGGTCTTTCAATGCTACTCCGATAACTTTCGACCTGAAGTTCGTTGCGAGTTTCAGCTCATCTCCTATAGTGGTAACAAGCAGGTTGCGAGGGGACATTTTTCCCGCAGGACTGTCACTTCCTACACCGGTTACTTCTGCATCATCGGTACAGTAAACCTCTTTGCCGTCTTTGTAAAAATTGTTGCCTGCTATCCCGTGAATCGAAGGTACGGATCCTGTATATACGGAAGAGTGTCCGATTGCTGTTACGGTGGGGATATAGTCCAGCATCGTATTGTCGCAACTGAATCCTTCATTCATCAGCCGTTTGAATCCTCCTTCAGTGAAACGCGGATAGAAACGGTAGAGATAGTCCCACCGCATCTGGTCGACTACGATTCCCACCACCAGTTTGGGGCGGCTTACTTCATTTGTTTGGGCTTTCAGTCCTGTTCCTGCACATAAGAAAGCCAGAAAAGCGATAATCAGTTTTTTCATCTTTATTGCATGTAATGTTTTTGTCTGCAAAAAAAAGGCTTTTCTGTTACATGCTTGTTACAATGGCATGTCGGGACTTTTTCTTAGGAAGAAGCCCCGCAACATTGGACACAACGCAAGGATTCGGCCTGGCTCTATTTCTTTATTGGGTGCTGTATCGGATTTGTTCAGCGGAATTCAAGTGCTTTTTTGTTGATTTTTATGTCATATAACATATTTTTTGAATGGAATGTTTGCAGATAACCCAAAAGTCCGTATCTTTGCAATGTGTTTTTCATAGTATTAGATTTTAAGGTTAACAAAGGTTGGAGTACAGCGGTACTCCTTTTTTTATGTCTTGCTGTTTGCTTCTGCTGAAGAACACTTTATGGAATCAATCCATGAGCATGAGGAAAATGGCATATAGGCGCAGATTTTTGCGCAAGAATTTCAAGGCTTCTCCCATATGGCGTTCTACTGTCTTTATTGAGATCTGCAGCTTTTGGGCTATTTCTTGATAGGTGAGCTGGTGCTCGCGGCTCAGGCGGAACACTTCCTGCTGACGAGGGGGGAGCTGGTCTATGATTGAATTTATATATGCATGCAGATCAGCCGCATCTAACTCTTCATCGATATTGTATGACTGTTCCATGGCTTCGATTATGGTTGTCTGATAGAACTGGTGGTTGAATGATTGTCTGGAGCTGTTGAAGATCAGATTGCGGGTGATGATGAAGAGGTATCCGTCTAGACTTCCGCTTTCGTTCAGTTCCTTGCGGTGTTCCCACAATTTGATGAATACTTCTTGAATGATTTCCTCGGCACTATCCGTATCTATAATGTATAATCTTGTGAAGTGATTCACTTTGGGCCAATAGCTTTTGTATAGGAAAGAAAATGCTTTCTCATCGCTGTTTTTCAGTCTTTTTATCGCTTCCTGTTCGTCCATTCTTCGGATAGTTATATGCGAATTTAACCTAATAATTTTGTTTAAACAAGAAAAAAATATTTTTTCTCCTTTTTCACTGGGGGGATTTGTTCGGAAAGGTGTATTTATTTATGTAGTTTTCAAGAAGCGGTTGCCGGGAGCATTCCGGCTCTGTAATGTTATGTAATTATGATCTGCTGAAAATGACGATGGACAGACAAAGAGAACTTATAAGAAAGATACTTGCTGGTAAAGCGAGCAAGGAAGATATGGAGGAAATGGCTGATTTTCCATTGATGATGCGTTGCATGAAGAAGCAATGGAATGCGGGGAGTTCTGTGTCACCGGACGCGGAGATGGAAGAAAGAATCTGGAAAAAGATAGAAACAGAATGCTTATGCGGCAGAAACAGACATCGTGTTCTGAGATGGAACTGGTGGGTGGCTGCAGCCTGCATCGTCGCGATGGTGGCGGTGGGATGGTGGTATGGAAACAGTCATTGGGAAATATCCTCACAGCGTATTGAGTCAGTGGCTGTTTCAGACCGGATGTTGGTTTTGCCTGACAGTTCGGAAGTATGGCTGAAGGCTGGAAGCAGGTTGTCCTATAATGAAGATTTTTCGGATGACCGGTGTGTCTGGCTTGAAGGAGAGGCTGTATTTGATGTGAGGAAACAGAAAGAGAACAATACGTTCAAAGTTTTTCTGGGCAATGATTTTATAGAGGTGAAAGGAACGGCCTTTCGGGTGGTGAATCTGGAAAGATCTCACATTGAGATAGATCTTTTTCATGGAAAAATAGACTTTAACATAGGTGCTTCGGGCAGAAAAGTGCCGATGAAACCTCATCAAAGTCTTTGCTATATGCCTGATGGCGAGAATGTGATACTTGCAGAGATGGAGCCGATAGACTGGGTTGACGGACATTTTTGTTTTAAGAACATGAAAACTGACGTGCTGTTGAGGGCTGTAGAACGGATTTACCGTCAGCGTATCGTTCTGAGGGATGCGGTAGGAGAAGGTGAATGCTTCAATGGCCGTATCCGCATTGATGAAACACTGTCTGAAGCGCTGGACAAAATCTGCTTCAGTCTTGGTGCGCATTACCGGAGGATGGATGACGGGAGCTATTTGCTTTACAGATAGTTGCAGAGTGATAAGCGATATGCCGGAAACCAAATAATTAATAATATATAAGAATTGATGTTTTTATTATGAATCATCCTGAGTTAATCAAAGTAAAGTCTAACAACAAACAAAGAAAAGCATGAAGAATCTTTCTGATTATCTGAAAGCATCTCTCTGTACAACCGCTTTTTCCACAGCGCTTCTCGCACCGATAGGTGCGCAGGCCAATGATAACTCTGTTGTTGTCAGAGGTACAGGCATGTCTGTGGCAGAAGCTATCGAACAGATTGAGAAAAGTACAGACTACACTTTTTTCTACAAAGAAAGTGATCTTAGTTCTATTTCTTCGAATGATATTGACCTTAACGGCAATATCTATGAAGTGTTGGCGGCCATGTTTGATGGAAATGGCATCGATTATGTAGTAAAAGGCAATGAAATCATTTTGAGGCGAACTCCAGAGGAGAAGTCAAATGCTTCTATGCAGCAGGCGGGCGAACAAATCACCGTAAACGGTGTAGTGACCGACAATATGGGTCCTGTGATAGGTGCAACAGTGGCTGTAAAGGATAATGCATCCCTTGGAACGATAACTGACCTTGACGGGAGGTTCAGTCTTTCTGTGCCGAAAGGATCGACATTGGTCATTTCTTTCATAGGCTTTACAACACAGGAAGTGAAAGTGACGGGCACTTCTGTCCGGGTGAAGTTGGTTGAGGACAGCAAGACGCTGGATGAAGTGGTAGTGGTAGGTTTCGGAACGCAGAAAAAAGCTAACTTGACCGGTTCGCTTACTACAGTTGATATGGAAGAATTGACAGCCAACCGTCCGTTGTCTACGGTGTCTGATGCTTTGCAGGGAGCAGTTCCTGGTCTGGTCGTAAGTTCAGGAGGCAATGCAGCCGGTACAAGCAAGTCCTTTCAGTTGCGTGGGGCTTATTCTATCGGTATCCAGAATTCAGATGGGTCGTATGGCAATACGGTAGCTCCTTTGGTGTTGATTGACAATGTGGAGGGAAGCATGGACTTTCTTAATCCTGAAGACATTGAAACTATAACCGTATTGAAGGACGCCGCTTCTACTGCCATTTATGGTGCGCGTGCAGCCGGTGGTGTCATTCTGATTACTACCAAACGTCCTAAAGGAGAAACGAAATTCACACTGAACTACAATAACAATTTTGCTTTCGGAAAGGCGATGAACTTGCCCAGGCAGGCTCCGTTGATGGACTATCTGAATGCTTATCAGGATGCCGGGTTTGGTGATGCCTATTGGGCCTTCGGTTCGCCAAGCGTGAGTCTGTGGAAAGAATATCTGACTCAGTATCGCCAGGATCCTTCCGCTTTCAATATTCAGGGGGACGGTATGTACCGTGATGATGCCGGAAACATTTACTACTTGCATGAGCACGATTTGTATAAGGCATTTATGGAAACCAGTTTCCAGCAAACCCATAATGTTTCCGCTTCGGGAGGTACGGACAAATTGCGTTACCGTTTGTCGGGAAGTTATCTGAGCAGTGACGGTGTGCTGAAGACGGACAAGGACTCATATACGCGTTTGAATTTCAGTTCATTCATTTCGGCCGATGTGACGAAATGGTTTACGCAGGAGGCTACTGTAAGTTACAATAAAAACAAGACTTCCTCACCGCAGGGAAATCTCTATAACACGGGACTTATTTCATATCATCCGGAAGGAGATATGCCTGCTGAACTGAGCGGTTTTGAAACGGATGTGCCTTTTAATACTCCGCTGAACATGTTGCTTAACTCCAATGCGACCAAACGTAGTTATGATAACCCGCGTATTTTCTTGAAATCTATCTTGAAGCCGTTCAAGGGTTTTGAAGCAGTCTTTGAATATACTTTCGACAAGAGGGCTTATAATTACTATTATTATACGGGCAAATGGCAGATGACCGACATACAGGGGGCTGACAAGTATAACGTCACTAACGATTATTTGCAGGAAGAGAAAATGTATCGTGACTACAATGCTTTCAACATCTATGGCACGTACAGTTTTGATATTGCCAAGGATCACCACTTCAAGCTGATGGCGGGCTTTAATCAGGAATTTATCCATCAGGAAAATTTGTATGCCATTTCTTATGACCAGACAGTCATTGAAGTTCCGGCTTTGGGATCAGGTACGGGCACGCTGCAGGCCACTGACGGTTATGATGAAACTGCTGTGCGTGGAGGCTTCTTCCGGGTGAACTATAATTATATGGACAAATACTTGCTGGAAGTGAACGGTCGTTATGATGGCTCATCCAAATTTCCGAAGACCAATCGTTTTGGCTTTTTCCCTTCGGTGTCTGCCGGTTGGAATGTAGCGCAGGAAAAGTTCATGGAAGGAACTCGTCATTGGCTTGATATGTTCAAGATTCGTGGGTCTTATGGTGTGATCGGCAATCAGAATGTTGCTAATTATTCGTTTTATCCGACGATGAGCGTAAGCAATACGTATAATGGATGGGTTGTCAACGGAGATCGTGTGACGGCTATCACCGGCCTGCCAGCTCTGGTAAGTAATAGTTTCACATGGGAAAAGGTTGCGACAGGCGATATAGGATTTGACCTGAATCTGTTTAATAACCGTTTCACCGCCACTTTCGACTGGTATCAGAAGAATACTACGGGCATGCTTGCTCCGGGTATGCAGCTTCCGGCGGTGGTCGGTGCTTCGGCTCCGATGCAGAATACGGCTGACATGCGTACGCGTGGTTGGGAACTGGCCATGAATTGGCGTGACCGTATTGGCGACTGGGGATATCGTATCGGATTTAATCTGTCCGACAGCAAGTCGGTCATTACAAAATATGACGACAATGCAGCTACCAAATTGCTGAGCGACTATTATCCGGGCATGGAGCTGGGAGAAATCTGGGGATATGAAGTGGAAGGTTTCTATACCGTTGATGATTTTGATGATCCGGCTGCGGGGACTCTGAAAGAGGGGATTACGTCCGTAGAAGGTGTGACTGTAAAGCCCGGTGATCTGAAGCTGCGTAATCTGCGGGACGATGAAGGCAGCACGAACATGATTGATACGGGTGAAAATACGCTTGATAACCCGGGTGACCGTAAGCGTATCGGAAACAACTTGCCTCGTTACCTTTATGGCATTACTCTGGGTGCCAATTATAAAGGATTTGATTTGAACATAGTGATGCAGGGCACCGGCAAACGTGACTACTGGATTGCCAACAGCCTGACATTCCCTATGTATATCTATTCTGCCAACGATATGAAGTATCAGCCGCTATACGAGGGTTTGAGCGACTATTGGAAACCGGTGGATCTGGCCGGAGGCGACTATACGGCCGTCAATCCTGATGCCAAGTTTCCGCGTATTTATGGCGGTTATGAGAACAGCGGATACAATTACGGCCGCTATACGGACCGTTATCTGTCTGATGCTTCTTATTTCCGCATCAAGAATATTACATTGTCATATACCGTACCTCGTCAATGGATTTCTAAACTGGCGTTGGAACAGTTGCGTGCTTTCATCAGTATAGAGAATGTGGCAACCTTCGATCACCTGCCGTCGGGCATCGATCCGGAAACGTTGAGCTGGAGCTATCCTGCTTTCCGTACCGTTTCATTCGGAATAAACTTTACCTTATAATGAAAAACTAATTCGGAACAAACATGAAAAAAAATATTTGTTATTCCATCATATTATCGCTTGGCTTGAGTCTGACTGCATGTAACGACGGCTTTTTGGACAGAGCACCGATAACCAGTCTGACTGAAGAGAATGCTTTTCAGTCGTATGAGAACTTCCAGGCATTTGCCTGGCCGCTCTATGAAATGTTCAACAACACCATGTTTGGTACAGCCATTAATGGTACGGGGCAAGGTTCTTGTTATAGTGCGGATATGAATGCAGGTTGGATGTACAGCCGTGGTATGCACCTGAACGGTAACAATTATGCTTTTGGCCGTATAACCAGTGTGGCTTCCGGTAACGGCTGGAATTTCAGTGGGGGACTGCGTCGTGCCAACATTTTGTTGTCACATGTTGACAGTTCTAACATGACTGACGAGGAAAAGAATCATTGGCGTGCTGTAGGTTATTTCTTCCATTCATTTTGGTATATGGAACTGATTGACCGCTTCGGTGACGTGCCTTGGGTTGAATCTCCGTTGAGTGACGAATCGGAAGAGCGGTTTGCCGCTCGTGAAGACCGTAAGACAGTAGCTGACCGCGTGTTGGAACGTTTGAAATGGGCTGAAAAAAACATCGGTAACTTTTCGGGCAAGGATGGCGAGAATGCCATTGATGAAGACTGTGTGCAGGCATTGATTTCACGCTTTACTCTGCGCGAGGCCACTTGGCGGAAATACCATGAGTTGGGCGACTATGAGTCTTATCTGGAAGAATGCGTGCGCGTTTCTGAACTGTTGATGAAGAAGTACCCCACTTTGTATAATGGTACGGAGTCCTCCCCAGGTACAGGTTATAATGAAATATGGACTACAGAAGACTTGCAAGGTGTGCCGGGCGTGATACTTTTCTATCAGTTTGCCGATGCTCCGCAGAAATATCACAATTTCAGTGCATTGGAGCATATGGATTCCGGTAATGCTGAAATGACTCAAGATATGGTAGACTTGTATCTCTGTACAGACGGAAAGCCTATTGCTACTTCTGGAGTGTATGAAGGAGACAAGACACCTTACAGCACCTTCCGTAACCGGGATCCGCGTCTGTATTATGTGGTGATGCCGCCTTATAAAGTGACTGCAAAAACGCCCACGGAAGAAGATCCGCGTACATGGGAATATACTGGAAATGCTGAAGACCGATATTATATCGATTTGCTGGGAGCGAACGAATCATGCAGTAATCCGGGTGTGGGAATGAAGCGCCTGCCTGCGCAGAACTGGACGGCACAGCTTGTGCCTGCCGTACCTAATCTGCTGGATGGTGTAGGTGCAACCGGTTTTGTGCGTGGATATTCCGGTTATTATGTATGGAAAGGATGGAGCAACTGGGAAACCAACATGAATGGTGGAGTGATGCAGAATACGTCCGACAAACCTATCTTCAAGATTGAGGAAGTGTTGCTGAATTATGCGGAAGCGATGTGGGAACTTGGACAGTTTAACCAGGATGTGGCTGACAAGACTATTAATCTGTTGCGCGACCGTGTAGGAGTAGTCCGCATGAATGTTGGTGAGATAAATGAGAGTTTTGATCCTAACCGTGGGCGGTGGTATCCGAAACAACTTCCTGACCGTTGTCCGGTGGCGCAAGGTACACTGCTTGATCCGGTGTTGTGGGAAATTCGTCGCGAACGTATTGTGGAGCTGATGGGCGAAGGTTTCGGATTCTATGACATTCGCCGTTGGCGGATGGCTCCATGGTTCCTGAACCGTCAGCACAGAGGTTTTTATGCTCAGAAAAATATGATCAATTCCAACAGTGCCAACCAATTCTTCTTAAACGAGGAGACCGGACAGCCTGTGGGAATGATAGGGGATATGGATGAAGGCTATATCTATCTGGAGGCGGATCCTATCGCTTCCGGTCAGGGATGGCAAGAACGCTATTATCTCTATCAGGTTCCGACAACAGAAATACTGCTGAATCCGAATCTGACCCAGAATCCTGGATGGGATTGACGGTATGACAGATCAATGTCAGTCCATTTGTCCGTAACGCAGGGATTAGCAGGAGGACGACTTGTATCTTTCAGGCAGTCGGCTTTTCGGATATGCAAACTCGCCACGGTGGGTATTATACAGTTTCTCGGAGTTTTGTTTCATTGAGAAGGCTGTAATTGCCGTGGCGAGTTTCTTAACGCTGTAAGGTCTGCGAGGTTCGGGCGGACTTATCGGACGAACAGGCTTTTGGAATGCTTGCTCTGGAAGGTAGAGTGCCAAATTAATGCTTGAAATATTTGAAACGTAAATTTCATGCTTTATCTTTGTATTCCTATTATTACTTTAAAATCTTATAAGAAAAATGCAAAACAGAGTCTTTTATGCAGCAATGATGTTGGGAATGGGATGTGTGACTGGCATACAAGCGCAGCAGCGCCCCAATGTCGTGTTTATTCTTGCGGACGACTTGGGTTATGGTGATCTGAGTTGTTACGGGCAAGAGAAATTTGAAACTCCCAACATTGACCGTCTGGCACAGACGGGCATGAGGTTCACCCAATGTTATTCTGGAACAACGGTGAGTGCTCCTTCTCGTTCATGTTTGCTTACAGGCATGCACAGCGGACATACTTACATACGTGGCAATATCGAATTGGAACCGGAAGGTCAGTTCCCGCTGCCTTCCGAGGCTTATACAATATTTGATGCGTTCAAGGAAGCCGGCTACAAGACTGCCGCTTTTGGTAAATGGGGGCTGGGATTCATCGGCAGTACGGGTGATCCAAAGAACCAGGGATGCGATACATTCTATGGTTATAATTGCCAGTTGCTTGCACACAGTTATTATCCCGATCATTTGTGGGACAACGATAAACGGGTGGAGCTGAAGGATAATACACTTGACGTGCAGTATGGAAAAGGCACTTACTCGCAAGATCTTATTCATGGCAAGGCTTTGGAATTCTTGGACAACATGAGTGCGGACGAGCCTTTCTTCATGTGGTATCCCACCATCATTCCGCATGCAGAACTGATTGTGCCTGAGGACAGCATTATTAAAAAGTTTCGTGGAAAATTCCCTGAACGTCCTTTCAAAGGATCCGAGCCTGGAAGTCCATCTTTCCGCAAGGGAGGGTACTGCTCACAATTCTGGCCACATGCCACGTTTGCAGCCATGGTAACCCGTCTTGACGTGTATGTAGGGCAGATTGTGGCGAAACTCAAAGAAAAGGGATTGTATGACAACACGCTCATTGTCTTTGCCAGTGATAATGGCCCTCATCTTGAAGGGGGAGCTGATCCTGATTTCTTCAACAGCAACGGTATTTATCGCGGCTATAAGCGTGATCTCTATGAAGGTGGCATTCGTGTGCCTCTCATTATGTCATGGCCAGGCAAAATACAGTCTAACACGCAGACTGATTTCATGTGCTCTTTCTGGGACATGATGCCTACTTTCCGTGAAATAATCAGTCCGAAGTCCAAATCCGGAAATCAGGAAGACGGTGTAAGTCTGGTGCCTTTGATTACAGGCAAGAAGGGGCAGAAAGAGCATGAGTACCTCTATTTTGAATTTCAGGAGATGAATGGCCGTCAGGCTGTACGCAAAGGGGACTGGAAACTGGTGCATATGAATATTCGAGGCAAGCATCCTTATTATGAACTTTATAATCTGGCTTCTGATCCGTCTGAACGTCACAATGTCATTGAGGAGTATCCTGAAGTGACACAAGAACTGAAGAGGATTATGCAGGATGCTCATGTGGAAAGTCCTGATTTTCCTTTGCTTGAACCATAAAATTGGAAGCCTGACAACCATTAACTGAGATGTTGTTCTCCGTTCTTTTGGATTCATTTATCATTCAAATTATTTCTTTTTTATGAAAAAAAAACTGATTAACGGCATTCTGCTTTCTACTCTGTTAGTAGGGATGAGCGGAAGTGCTTATGCGGCGGAATCTTCCGACGATCGAAAACCTTATTGGCAGGATATACAAGTGGTGTCGGTCAATAAGGAGTATCCTCGTTCTATGTTTATGACTTATGACAAGCGTGAGGATGCTCTGAGCGGAAAATATGAGAGCAGTCCTTACTATCAGCTGCTGAACGGCACATGGAAATTTTATTTTGTGGACAGTTACAAACAGCTTCCGGACAATATTACCGATGTTGACATAGATATGTCTGGATGGCATGACATCAAAGTGCCTGGAAACTGGGAAGTGCAGGGATTCGGTACGGCTATCTATACTAACCACGGTTATGAATTCAAGCCTCGCAATCCGCAGCCGCCACAGCTGCCTGAAATGAATCCGGTCGGTGTCTATCGTCGTGATATCGAAATTCCGGCAGAATGGATGGACCGTGATATCTTTTTGAATATAGCCGGTGCCAAATCGGGTGTGTATGTGTATGTAAACGGTAAAGAAGTCGGCTACAACGAAGACTCCAAAACGGCGGCTGAATTTTTAATCAATCCTTATGTGAAGCCCGGAAAGAACGTGCTTACGCTTAAGATCTTCCGTTGGAGTACGGGTTCGTATCTGGAGTGTCAGGATATGTGGCGTATGAGCGGTATAGAGCGTGATGTATATATCTATTCGCAGCCTAAGGCTGCAGTGCGCGATTTTCGTCTTAAGTCTACGTTGGACGATACGTATACGAACGGCGTATTTGCTCTGGAGGCCGACCTGCGTAATCATGAAAAGGTGACAGCTAACCTTGCTTTTTCGTATGAATTGATTGACGGTCAGGGAGAAAGAGTTGCTTTCGGTGAAAAAGAGGTCAGTGTCCCGGCTGGAAAACAGGCTACTGTACGTTTTGACGAGGAGCTGCCTCGTGTACAGACCTGGACATCAGAAAGCCCCAATCTTTATCAGATGTTGATGACCGTGAAACAAGGCGGAAGAGTGACAGAAATCATTCCTCATCGTGTGGGGTTCCGACGCATTGAGATCAAAGATTCAGGGCTGAAGTCGGAGAGTGGTCTTCCGTATATTCTCATGTATATCAACGGACAGCCTCTCAAACTGAAGGGCACGAACATCCATGAACACAATCCGGCGACCGGACACTACGTGCCGGAAGAGCTTATGCGCAAGGATTTTGAACTGATGAAGCAGAATAATATCAACGCTGTGCGTTTGGCTCATTATCCGCGCGGGCATCGTTTTTATGAACTGTGCGATGAGTATGGACTTTATGTTTATGACGAAGCGAATATTGAAAGCCATGGCATGTATTATGATTTGCGTAAAGGCGGTACTTTAGGCAATAATCCTGAATGGCTGAAGCCCCACATGCACCGTACCATCAACATGTATGAATGCGACAAGAATTACACCTCGGTTGTCATTTGGTCTTTGGGCAATGAGGCGGGAAACGGATATAATTTTTATGAAACTTATTTATGGTTGAAGGAGGCTGACAAGGACTGGATGGCGCGTCCGGTGAATTATGAACGTGCACAATGGGAATGGAATTCGGATATGTATGTTCCTCAGTATCCTGGAGCCAAATGGCTTGAGGCCATTGGAAAGAAAGGCAGTGACCGTCCTGTTATACCTTCGGAGTATTCGCATACCATGGGAAATTCCAGCGGCAATTTTTGGGATCAGTGGAAAGCCATTTATAAGTATCCTAATCTGCAAGGCGGATTCATCTGGGAGTGGGTAGATCATGGCATTGACGCCGTGGATGCAAACGGTCGCCATTATTGGGCCTATGGAGGTGATTACGGAGTGAATACGCCAAGTGACGGCAACTTTGTATGTGACGGAATAATCAATGCAGACCGTACACCTCATCCGGGTATGGCAGAAGTGCTTTATGCGCATCAGAATGTAGGTGTAGAAGCGGTGGATTTGCAGAACGGAAGATTTCGTATACATAATCGTTTCTACTTTACCAATCTGAATAAATATCGGATATCTTATAAGGTAAAGGCCAACGGAAAAACATTGAAGAGCGGCAAACTGGCATTGAATATTGCTCCCCAACAGTCTGAGGAAGTGACAATACCTTTGGGCACCTTGAAACCTAAAGAAGGAACTGAATATTTTGTCAACTTTGAAGTTCATACCGTACAGTGTGAACCGGGTATACCCGCAGGACATCGCATTGCGCTGGAGCAGTTCCGTCTTCCTGTTGATCCGCTGCCGGTGAAACTTGCTGTGAAAGGAAGCAAATTGTCTGTGCAGGATGAAGGGGATGATCTGATTGCATCATCCGGCAAAGTGACGTTTGTTTTCAATAAGAAGACTGGAGTAGTTTCCTCTTACAAGGTGAATGGCCGTGAGTATTTCAAGGACGGTTTCGGCATGCAGCCTAATTTCTGGCGCGGGCCAACGGACAATGACTATGGCAACGGCGCACCTAAACGTGAGCAGGTATGGAAACAGTCAAGCAAGAACTTCAACGTGGTGGAATCTTCGATAGCAATGGACAATGATGATGCTGTGATAAAGGTTGATTATTTGCTGAAAGCAGGTAATTTGTATCGTATGATGTTCCGTGTTCATCCATCCGGAGCCGTGAAAGTAGATGCCGTGTTCACTTCTACCGACATGAATCCGGCCGAAACAGAAGTGTCAGAAGCTACGCGCATGGCTACTTTCACTCCAGGCAATGATGCCGCTCGTGCAGCCGCCAGCAAGCTTACCGTTCCGCGTATAGGCGTACGGTTCCGTTTGCCCGCCTCAATGGAGAATGTGACCTATTTCGGTCGCGGGCCTGAAGAAAACTATGTTGACCGGAACAATGGTACACTGGTAGGTGAATACAGTGCTACAGCCAGCGAACTTTATTTCCCTTATGCCCGTCCGCAGGAAAATGGCCATCATACCGATACTCGTTGGCTTTCGCTTGTCGGAAAAGGACAGAAACTGACCGTGCGTGCTGACAGTGTCATTGGCTTTAACGCTTTGCGCAATTCTGTGGAAGACTTTGACTCAGAGGAAATGCGGCAGCATCCTTACCAGTGGAGTAATTTATCACCGGCCGAGGTAGCTAATCATGATGAGGCTGCTGCAAAAGATGTTTTACGCCGTATGACGCATAAGAACGATATCGTTCCGCATGATTTCGTCGAAGTCTGTATTGACATGAAACAGCAGGGAGTTGCCGGCTACAACAGCTGGGGGGCACGTCCCGAGCCAGGCTATAATTTGCCGGCTAATCGCGAATACCGGTGGGGATTCACTTTGATTCCTTGGTAAGATCTTTTCTGTATTAATGTAAAAGCAATGGCATGCATGAATGAACAGATCTCATTCGGCATGCCATTGCTTTGTATCTCCGGATATTATTCCGCCAGTGTGAAGTCAAGCTGTTTTTTTGCAAGGTTGGCTTTTGCCACTTTGATTCTTATCGGGTCTCCCAGACTGTATTTCTGATGATGACGGCGACCTATCAGACAATAGTTCTTTTCGTCAAACTCATAATAGTCATTGTCGAGGTCGCGGATAGGAATCATGCCTTCGCACTTGTTTTCATTGATTTCTACATAAAGCCCCCATTCGGTCACACCGGAGATGACGCCGTCATATACGTTCCCGATTCGTTCGCCCATGAATTCCACCTGTTTGTATTTGATGGAAGCCCGTTCGGCGCTGGCCGCTGTCTGTTCCATGGCAGAACTGTGTTCGCAGAGGCTTTCGTATTTCTCAGCCTGTGCACTTCGCCCGCCCGCCAAGTAACGGGTGAGCAGGCGGTGTACCATCAGGTCCGGATACCGGCGGATGGGCGATGTGAAATGCGTATAGAAGTCGAATCCCAGTCCGTAGTGTCCGATGTTATAGATTGAATAACGGGCTTTTTGCATGGTACGGATAGAAACTGTTTCGATCAGATTCTCTTCTTTTTTTCCTCTCACTTCGTTTAGCATCCTGTTGAGTGATTTCGATATGTCTGATTTGCTTCCGCTGGTGCGGATTTTATATCCGAAGCGAGCGATGAACTGGTTCAGATCATCAAGCTTGTCCGGATCCGGAAGGTCATGTATACGGTAAGGGAACACTTTCGGTTTTCTGTTCTTTGGAACCTTTCCGATGTGTTCGGCCACGGTACGGTTGGCAAGCAGCATAAATTCCTCAATCAGCTTGTTCGCTTCCTTTGATTCCTTGAAATAAACGCTGACCGGTTTGCCCGTTTCGTCGATTTCAAATCTCACTTCGGTGCGGTCAAAATCAATGGATCCGGCTGCCATGCGTTTTTGGCGCAGAATTTGGGCCAGCTTGTTCAGTTCAAGAATCTCGTCTTTATAGTCGCCTTGTCCTGTTTCTATGATTTGCTGTGCTTCCTCATAGGCGTAACGGCGGTTGGATTTGATGACTGTGTGCCGTATCCGGTAATTCTTTATTTCTGCATTTTCGTTCATGTTGAAGATTACTGAATAAGCCAGTTTCTCTTCATCGGGACGGAGCGAGCAGATGAAGTTGCACAGACGCTCGGGCAGCATGGGCACGGTGCGGTCTACCAGATAGACTGATGTGGCGCGTTTTACAGCTTCTTTATCGATGCTGCTGCCTTCTTTTACATAGTGTGACACGTCAGCTATATGTACACCCACTTCCCATAGTCCCGGCTGGAGTTGCCGGATGGAGAGCGCATCGTCAAAGTCTTTTGCGTCTTTCGGGTCAATCGTAAAAGTTACGACATTGCGGAAGTCTTCGCGCTCTGCATAATCTTCCGGAGTAATCTCTGCCGGAATTTTTTCTGCCGCGGCCTCTACAGCCTGCGGATACGAATAAGGCAGCCCGTATTCAGCGAGGATTGCGTGCATTTCTGTTGTGTTTTCCCCCGCCTTTCCCAGAATGTCAATTACCTGTCCGTACGGATTCTTTGCATCGTCGGGCCATTCCGTGATTTTTACAATTGCTTTGTCGCCGTTCTTTCCCCCTTTCAGCTTTTCTTTCGGTATGAAAATGTCGTTGGCAAGTGTACTCGATTCGGTCAGCAGGAACGCATAGCTTTTCGATACTTTCAGCGTACCGACAAAGTTCTCGTTGGCATGTTCCAGTATTTCGATGACCTGTCCTTCGGGAGTCCGTTTCTTTCTCTTTGCGCTTAACGCTACTTTTACCTTGTCGTTGTTCATCGCATGGGCTGAGTTTCGTTCGGCAATAAATATCGGTTCCCCTCCATCGTCGGGGATGAACGAATTCTTGCCGTTGCTTTTCCGCTGAAACGTTCCCGTAAGAATCTGTCCCTTGTCGTTGATCTTGAAACGTCCCTTTTCGGGTTCGACAAGGAAATTGTCTTCCAGCATCTCCTTGATAATGTCGGTACACAGCATTTTCAGCGGATGTGTAGTAAGCTTTAACCCCTGAAACAGTTGTTTGGCGCCTACCGTCGCTTCCGGTTTGTTGCGGAAATAGCCGATAATCAGTTCGGCCAGTTCTTTCTTTTTCATATGTTTTCCGCCTTTCTTTTCTTTTTTCTTTTTAGCCATGTTGCCTTTAGTTTAAGTGATATTACAAAGTAAGTAAAATTAATGGAATTAAAGGCCGATTCCTGTTATATTTTCTGTTAAGATGCTGAAAAACCATTATCTTTGCCAGACATTTTTATGCAATATTATGAGTGAAGTAGAAATATCTGTCCGTGAACGGGAAATCTATAAAGTTACGTTGGCGGGCAGTTTGGTCAATATTATCTTGGTCATATTCAAGTTTGCCGCGGGAGTCTTGGGCAGAAGCTCGGCGATGATTGCTGATGCCGTACATTCTTTATCCGATTTGGTTACAGATGTCATAGTCATTGTTTTTGTGCGCATTTCGAGCAAGCCGGAAGATAAGGGACACGATTATGGTCACGGCAAATACGAAACAATGGCCACTCTTCTTATAGGGGTAGCATTGTTGGTTGTCGGCATCGGGATCTGCTGGAACGGCATGGAAAAGATCATATGGTTTCTGCATGGCGGAAGCCTGGAGTCGCCCGGATGGATTGCCTTTGTAGCCGCTGTACTTTCTGTCTTGTCAAAAGAAGTTCTTTTTCATTATACCCGTATTGTGGGGAGGCGTTACAACAGTCCGGCTGTGGTGGCCAATGCGTGGCACCATCGGAGTGATGCTTTTTCCTCTATAGGTACCGCTGTCGGCATTGGAGGCGCTATATTGTTGGGCGAGAACTGGCGGGTGCTTGATCCGCTGGCGGCTGTCATTGTCAGTTTCTTCATCATTCAGGTAGCCGTCAAGCAATTGAAGGAATGTATTGACGAACTGCTTGAGCGGTCGCTTCCTGATGACATAGAACAGGATATTACCCGCATTGTTCTCTCTTTCGAGGGTGTTTCACAGCCTCATCATCTGCGTACCCGCCGTATCGGAAGTCATTATGCCATTGACATTCATGTGCGGATGGATGGCAATATCTCATTACGTGAAGCGCATGACAAAGCGACTGCGATTGAAATGAAACTGAAGGAGGCCTACGGAAAAGGTACATATATCAACATCCATGTAGAACCTAAAAAAGTAAGTAATGAGTAAAACGATATTGGTGACCGGAGCCAGCGGATTCATCGGCAGCTTTTTGGTAGAAGGAGCTTTGGAACGGAACATGCAGGTTTGGGCTGGAGTGCGCAAGACCAGCAGCCGGAAGTATTTGCAGGACAGCCGTATCCAGTTTGCCGAGCTGGATTTTATGGATTCCGACAACTTGCAGGCTAAGCTCGCCGTTCATAAAAAGTCACACGGAGGATGGGACTGCATCATTCATTGTGCCGGAGTGACGAAGTGTCTTGACAAACGCGACTTTGAGATAGGCAACTACTGGGCCACGCGCAATTTTATCGAAACATTGCAGCGGTTGGATATGGTTCCTGAACGATTTGTCTATATCAGTTCGCTGAGTGTTTTCGGACCGGTGCATGAGCGCGATTATATGGAAATCTGTGACAGCGATGCTCCGTGTCCCGATACGGCCTACGGGAGAAGCAAACTTCGTACGGAAGAATATTTGCGTTCTCTTGCAGGTTTTCCTTATGTAATATTCCGTCCTACTGGGGTTTATGGTCCCAGGGAAACGGACTATTATCTTATGGCAGAATCGATCAAGAAGCATCTTGACTTTGCGGCGGGTTTCAGACGTCAGGATATTACCTTTGTTTATGTGAAAGATCTGGTGCAGGCTATTTATCTGGCCTTGGAGAAACAGGTGGTATGCCGTTCTTATTTTGTGAGTGACGGTGAGGTGTACAGCAGCCGTACTTTTTCTGACTTGATCTGGAATGAACTGGGCAGGCCGTGGATGCTGCGTTTTGTCTGTCCCATCGGATTGCTGAAAGTTATTTCGTTTATATCGGAGAATATAGGGAAGCTCATGCACAAGCCGACCACCTTGAACAATGACAAATATAGAATCATGAAGCAGCGTAACTGGCGGTGCGACATAACTCCTTTAAGAGAAGAACTGGGATATGTTCCGCAATATCCGTTAGCGGAAGGTGTAAAAGAAACGATTGCTTGGTATAAGGAAGAAGGATGGCTGTAGAGTTAAGACTGTTTGAGCGGATAGAAAGCGGCAAGTCCCTGTTTGCTGTTGAGCGTATTAGTCTGATGTACAATGCGCTGACTTCGGTTCTGATATTCATCCTGTATCCAGAGATGGATCATCCGGGAACGATGCTGCTTGAACGACTTGGCATTGTTCTTCTGACTTTTCTGCTGATTGGGCTGTATCAGTCGTTTCCTTGCCGGATGACAGCTTTCGTGCGGATGGTTGTGCAGATGTCTTTGCTTGCCTACTGGTATCCCGATACATACGAGTTTAATCGTATCTTTTCGAACTTAGATCACGTTTTTGCTGCGGCCGAACAGGCTGTTTTCCATTGTCAGCCGGCAGTTGAGTTCAGCGAGCACTGTCCTTCCGAATGGTTCAGCGAACCTTTTAATATGGGGTATTTTTTCTATTATCCCATGATGCTGATAGTTACCGTGTGGTATTTCGTGTTCCGGTTCAAGTGGTTCGAGAAGATTTGCTTTGTGCTGGTCGTTTCTTTTTTTATTTATTATCTGTTTTATATATTTGTGCCGGTAGCCGGTCCTCAGTTCTATTTCCCGGTCATCGGAATGGATAATGTAAGTTCCGGAATTTTTCCCCCTATCGGTGATTATTTCAACCATCATGCTTTTTTGCTTCCCGGTCCGGGTTACGAACACGGTTTTTTCTATAATCTGGTTGAGGCCTCCCAGCAGGTAGGAGAGCGTCCCACTGCGGCTTTTCCGAGTTCGCATGTTGCTATTTCCACCATTGTGATGATTATGGCATGGCGAGTCAGCCATAAGCTGGCTTATTGTCTGCTTCCGTTCTATCTGCTGTTGTGCTGTGCTACCGTGTATATTCAGGCGCATTATCTGATTGATTCCATCGTTGGTTTTGTGTCCTCGTTCTTTGTGTATGTGCTTGCAACGAAGATGTATAACCGTTGGTTTGCTTCACAGGCATTTATAACAAAATAGAAAATCCCGTTCATCCGGTATTCTTTCGCAGATGAACGGGACTTATTTTCTCAAACGGCGTTCAATAGATATTTGAAGGAAATCCTAATCCTTGTCAATATAAACGGCAGGCTTCCCGCACCATTGTCCTTCGGGCATGTTGAGGGAATAGATCTTTCCGTTCCATGTCACGTCTATCTTCTTGCAGTTCTGGTCCATCAGTGCGTCGGTCACGGCGATTCTTGAGCCGGATGCTGTCTGTTCAATGAGGACGGTACACGGTGCCGAAACGGCCAATGTCATTCCGTTGCTCTTCAGGCTTGTCCGTTTGTCGTAGAATACGGCTCCGACGACTTTTCCGTCCGAAGATTTGACCGCTTGTATCAGGGTGTCGTTGCGGAGCACTTCAAACGGGTACTCCTTTTGAGGTGTTCCTTCGCCTGCATATACTACATAGCCGTATGCGTCATTGGCGGGACTCTGTCCGTGGTCTATCCACATGCGGAAGATGTCCACTTCCGAAGGCAGGTTCTTCTTCCCTTTGTTCGCTAGGTTTCGTTTCAGCCAGTCTGTTTTCTTTGTTTCGCAAACATAATGAGTTTTTCCGGCATATTCAGGAAATACAGAATAGGCAAATTTGCCGTTTTGCACAATCCACTTGATGCCGTTGCCTTTATATTCATATACTTGGCCTGTTTTTTCGGTCTGTTCGATTGTGGTGCGGATGTTTCCATCCATTTCGGGGTGCAGATTGGTTATGCCGGCTCCCAAGGCTATCATGTAATCTCCAAGCATGAAATACGACTTGTATGCCTTCACGCCGTAGAGCATTGCGTTTTTTCCCTGATTGTCCCCTCGGTCGTTCACTCCGTCCTTATCCGATGCGTTCATCTTCTCGAAGATATATCCCGCTACGGCATTCTCTTCTCCGAATGTGGATGCCGCCGCAAAATTATGTTTGCTGCAATAGCCTCTCCAGTTTGTTACGGGAACCAGTTTGTCCATTCCCTCACGTGCCGTTACTCCCGGGAAAGCGGTCACGTCGAATGCTCCCAAAGCCTTGCGGTATTCGTTTCCGCTCTTTTGGAACAGAGTTGCACCGTCGGTCGTGTAGAAATTGTAGGAGTCAGCGAATCCTGTTGCACTTTCCAGTCCGTCACATCGTACCGAAGCCATGTTGACAATGATGTGGTACCGGTCGTTCTTTTTGATGAGGTCATCGTTGTTGAAGAACCAGCGTGTGCCGTTGTACTCATCGTATGCTTTCATGTCAACCTTTTTGTTCATGCATTCTGCATACAGTTGTTTCATTTCCTGCAACTCTTCCGGTTTGAAAGAATCCGCCCAGTTCTCTATCAGCTGTTTCAGCATCACGTTATAGCGGATATTCGATGCGTCCGGTCGGTAGTCCATTGAACTGCGGTCCAGACAGGGCAGGCTATATCCTTTGTAGTAGTAATAGTTGGCGCCCCGGAAGTAGTTCATCAACGCTTCCACATTCTCTCTTGTCAGCTTTTTTTCCCACGGAGAACCTTTGAACATGCTCAGCATGTTGAGTGCATTCAGCGTTCCGTCGATGGGGTAGCCCCATATCAGGCATTGCATGCCATGTCCCCATCCTGCTCCGTCCGCAGTGAATCCTTCGCTCCAGAAAGATTCGTAGTTCGTGTTTTGCGAAGTCATGCTGATCGCTTTCTGGCAGACCTCCGCCAACAGGTCGATCATCGGGATGGATTGAAGCACGAATGCGGTGGAAAACAAGGGGCGGTATCCCACTGCATTTCCTCCCACCCACCATACATGATGGCGGAAGCGTTCCAATTGGACCACATTCTTGTCCGTTTCGTCGTTTCTGAAGGGTTGTGTCCAGGCTTGCAGGGAAAGCACTTTCAGCATGTCGCATACGGCAGAAAGCTGGGCATCCTTGGCGCGGCCCTGCTCCACGTCGTCCATCTGTTTCAACATGCAGAAGTAGATGTTTGCGGCTGCTGTCGGAATAGCAAAGCAAGACGAATGAAAGCGATTCCATTTGTTCGGGCGTGCAACTTCCATGTCGCCGTAATGGAGAATCGCTTTCTGGCATTTGTCCCAGATGTCCGCATTGCGGTTGATGTCCAGTTTGCCGCACCTGAAGGCCTCCGATATGCTCAGCACACGCTCCAGCGCTTCAACGATGACCGCTCCGGAGTTGGCTTCGTTTCCGTCTTTCGATATTCCCACTTCCTTGTCGTTCAAGTCTGAAAAGGTGCCGTCCGCATTCAGCAGATTCAGGTTCTTTTCCCATACGTTCAGCAATCCTTTTGTTTTTCTGTAGCCATGTTCCGCCAGATAATTCCGGTAGGAAAGGACGGCCTCCCTTTTTTCCGGGTCCGCCACTTTCTTTGCTTCTTCCGTATACCGGTGATAATTGTCAAAGGCAGTCTGCCGTTCCGTTGTCTGTGCAAATGCCACGTGTGAGAATGCTGTAATTCCTATCAGCAATCCCCACTTTTGTAAGTTGAGTTTCATAATTATTTAGATAAAGATGTTCTTTTTGAAAGCTAATCCATTCAATCTTTAAAGTTGCAGAAGATTAATCCGTATGACTTGTCACAAATATATCATAAGAATTTGTATGATGAGTTGGTTCCAAATACAAAATTGCTGTATTAAATATAATAACAAGCATTCCATTTGGATGCATGTACATATACTGTATATCGTTTGTACGTTAAGTGTATGTTTGTGGCTTTTTATAATTGTTTGCATCTGTGAGGCATTCTTGTTTAAGGATGAAATGTTATTTTTGCAGCGTTTAGTTAACCAATTGGGATAAAGCATCTGAAACGACATCTTTGTGGGGTAGGTCTGTTGTCTTTATATGGTAAAGAGAGATGATAGGAATGATGTGCAATAATCAGATAAAAACATTAACTTTGTTATATATTAAAAAACGAATATACAATGAAAACACACAATCTTATTTTGTTTGTGCTTCTCGCATTGTGGGTGGCATCCGTGCGTGCCCAAAAGCTGGAAAACCTGCCGGCTCTGAAACAGCACTCCCAAAATGAAATGTTCCATCGGCTGGCGAAGCCTCCCCGTGCTCCGGCTTTCGAATGCGAAGGGTACTGGGTTTGGGGAAGTTCTGTCGTGAAGGGAGAAGACGGGAAGTATCACATGTTTGTTTCCCGCTTCCCGAAATCGCTCCCTTTCCATCCGGGATGGATGGTGGCGTCTGAAATTGTTCATGCGGTGTCGGATGTTCCCGAGGGACCCTACAAGTTCAGCGATGTGGCGCTTCCGGCCCGCGGCGCGGAATATTGGGACGGACGTTCGACGCATAACCCTCGCATTCTGAAGTATAAGGGCAAATATTATCTGATTTATATGGGATCTACCCATCCCTTTGCAGACCCCACTTATGATGAACTGACTTTAAGCAGTCCGTGGTGTATTGTAGGACGGTCTAACAAACGGATTGGACTGGCGGTTGCCGACTCGCCATACGGCCCGTGGAAACGCTTTGACGAGCCGATTCTGAAGACCAAACCCGGCACCTTCTACAGCTATCTCACTTCCAACCCTTCTCCGGTGATTCAGGAAGACGGTTCGGTGCTGATGATTTTCAAGGGAAGGGCTCATACCGCGAACGGCAAGTATTCGGACATGGCTTTGGGCGTTGCCTATGCTCCCGCTATCGAAGGACCGTATACTGTGCTGAACAACGGCAAGCCTATCTTTCAGGTAAACGGTCAGGGGGAAGCCGAGGATCCGTTTCTGTGGAAAGATTCCAGAGGCTATCATGTCATTTTCAAGGATCATGTGGCCAAATTTACGGGAGAAAGGGGAGGGGGCGTAATGGCCCACTCCGACGATGGCATCCATTGGACCGTAGACAAAGACCCCAAAGCCTATTCGCGCACCGTGGAATGGGAAGACGGGAAAGTGGAAATGCAGGGTCAGCTGGAGCGTCCGTTCCTCCTTTTTGAAGACGGAAAGGCTACTCATGCCTTTTTTGCGACCATGGATGGTCCGGGCGGATTTGAAAACGCATCCAAGTCATGGAACATGGTGATACCTTTGAAGTAGCTTTTTATCTGAGATGAGCCGTCATCCCGGTTAACTTGAGCCGTCATTTTCTCCGGTTTGACAGGGCAGAATCTTGGGGGGAAGCGGACAAAACAAAAGAAAGAAATCGTATGGGACAGAAAAAGAAAGAAATTATAAGAGCCGGCTATCTTGCCTTTCTGACATTTGTCTGTATGCTGAATGCGGCAAGTCTTTTTGCCCGGTCTGGAAATGAAATGCGTTGGGAACAGGTAGATCCGGGAGTATGGAAGGGCACGTTCGGGACACCGGAGGACTATTCTTTGCTGGAAGCCTCGGGAGCCGAACCGCTGGAAGAAGGATTCTTGAGCCTGCCGGATGTGGAGATTCCCGCCTTGCACGCGGATATCACCGCTACGGTTCAGGACGGGAAAACGTATCTTTCCATTTCGCTGGAGAAAAAGGAGCAGATTTACGGGCTGGGACTTAACTTCCAGAGTGTCTTCCAGCGCGGGAAGGTGCTGAACCTGCACGTGGACCATTACGGAGGAAGGGATGACGGACGCACGCACGCTCCGGTTCCGTTTTATGTATCCAGCCGGGGGTATGGCATTCTTGTCAATTCCGCACGTTATCTGACCGTCTATGCAGGGAGCGGAATCCGGAAAGACAGCCCTCATGCAGAGAAGGCGAAGGACCGTAATACCGACAAGTCATGGACGGCCCAGCCTTATTCGGATGCTGTTTCCATTCTGATTCCGGCCGAAGGTGTCGAGGTCTATCTGTTTGCCGGTCCTGCTCCGTTGGATGTGGTCAGGCGCTATAATCTGTTGTGCGGCGGAGGGGTTCTGCCTCCCCGCTGGGGATTGGGCTTTACCCAACGCACTCCCACTCTTTATACCTCCGCGCAAGTAGAGCAAGAGGTGGATGATTTTGAGCGTTACGGCTATCCGCTCGACTTTATCGGTCTGGAACCGGGATTTGGCCCCGAGGGTATCGCTGCTTCAAGGGGCAAAGAGCAGAATCTGGAAGAAAATCCTTATCTGGAAACCGTCGCGAAAGAAATCAGGGATCAGTATATGGCAGGCGAATATTTGCTTGTGGCGCCCATGTTTGTCGGAGAAACCAGCCGCAAGGTGGTTTTGCCGGAGGGAAACTGGTATGATTTGTATACCGGCGATTATGTTGGCAACGGAGAAACAATTACGGTTTCCCCGGGGTTGGAGCGCATCCCTGTCTTCGTCAAGGACGGAGGCATTATACCGATGATGGAAGCGGTGCTCCATGCTCCCCGAAGCGGTCAGAAGGTTAATCTGGAGATGCGTCATTACGGAAAATCGGACGGAGCCTGCCGGCTGTATGATGATGACGGGGAAACTTATGACTATGAAAAGGGAGTCTGCTCATGGAGAAATATAAAGGTGAAAAGGCAAAAGAACGGAAAACTGAAAGGGAGCATCTCGAAGAGTGAATCCGGGAAGCCGGATTCGGTCAATAAGGTTACTTGGGTCTTTATGACCGAGGGAAATGAATCCTCTGAACTGTAGAAATTATGAAGAGAATTATTTGCATGTCCGGCATCTTCTTCCTGCTGTTGTCCGGTTGCATTCACGGAGAACCGGCAGGTCTGTCAAAGTATGTGAATCCGTTTATCGGGGCGAGCACCAGCACGAAACTGGCGGGAACATATCATGGTCTGGGAAAAACTTTTCCCGGAGCAGCATATCCCTTCGGCATGGTCCAGGTCAGTCCGCAGACAGTAACGGGCGGTGATAACGGTTCCGGTTACAGCGACGAGCACCGTACCATAGAAGGCTTTGCCTTCACTCAGATGAGTGGGGTAGGCTGGTATGGAGATTTGGGAAATTTCATGACCATGCCGACCTCCGGCAAGCTTCGGCTGATTGCGGGAAAAGAAGACGGAACCATGGCGGGATACCGTTCTGCATATGACAAAGCTTCGGAACAGGCTTCTGCCGGATATTATTGTACGACCTTGACAGATTATGGCATTAAAGTGGAAGCCACGGCTTCTGCTCATTGCGGTGTGCTCCGCTTCACTTATCCTGCGCATGCGCACTCCCGCATTCAGATTGACCTGGCGCGCCGTGTGGGCGGGACTTCTACACTCCAATACATAAAGGTGAAAGACGAGCATACTGTCTGCGGCTGGATGAAATGTCCGCCGGAAGGGGGAGGCTGGGGAAACGGCAGCGGAAATGCTGACTATACGGTTTATTTCTATGCGGTTTTCAGCAAGCCTTTGGATGATTATGGCTTCTGGAGTGCTGACATTCCGGACACATGGCAGCGGAAAAGACAGGATGTGACCAGTGATGCGTATCAGCAAAGAATATCCCAGGCTCCCGTCATCAGGGATGCCCGTGAGATAAAAGGAAAGCACCTCGGGTTCTTTACGGAGTTTGCCACCCGTAATGATGAGGCTGTTACCATGAAAGTGGGAATTTCCTTCGTTGACATGCAGGGGGCTGAAAACAACTACAGGCAGGAGATTTCTGCAAAAGACTTTGACTCTGTGAGGCAGGAAGCTGAAGAAAGCTGGAACCGCGAATTGTCGCGCATCAGAATAAAGGGCGGTGGCCGGGATGAAAAAACGGTCTTCTATACGGCACTCTATCATACGATGATCGATCCTCGTATTGTCAGTGATGTTGACGGAAGGTATGCTGGCGCTGACGGCAGGGTTCATCGGGATACAAGTTTCACGAAGCGGACAATTTTCAGCGGATGGGATGTATTCCGCAGCCAGTTCCCCTTGCAGACCGTGATTAACCCCAGGATGGTGGATGACGAAATCAACTCATTGGTGTCGGTGGCTGAGCAAAGCGGCAGGGCGTATTATCCGCGTTGGGAACTTCTGAACGCTTATAGTGGCTGTATGATAGGAAATCCGGCCATATCGGTGCTGGCGGACGCTTATGTGAAAGGGATAAGGGGGTATGATGCAGAAAAGGCTTATGCGTATGCCGTGAATACGGCGGAAACGTTCGGAAACGACTCGTGCGGCTACACTCCGCTGAATGTGTCAAAAACGCTTGAGTATGCTTACTTTGACTGGTGTTTGTCCCGCCTGGCCGAAGCGTTGGGGCACAATGACGATGCCGGCGTTTATGGAAAACGCGCTCAAGACTATCGCAATACGTTTGACCGGGAGGCCGGATGGTTTAATCTCCGCCGGGCGGATGGGCGTTTTGATCCGTGGGCAGATAGCCTGCGCATCAGGGAACACTATGGGTGCGTAGAGTCTAACCTGTATCAGCAAGGCTGGTTCGTGCCTCACGATATTCCGGGCATGGTTGAACTGATGGGAGGAAAGGAGAAAGTATTGGCCGACTTGTCCGCATTTTTTGAGAAAGCTCCGGAGAACCTGCGCTGGAACCAGTATTATAACCATGCGAATGAGCCGGTGCATCTGGTGCCTTTCCTGTTCAATCGGCTGGGGTGTCCGTGGCTGACCCAGAAATGGACACGCCATATATGCAGCAACGCCTATAAGAATTCCGTGGAGGGACTGGTGGGAAATGAAGATGTGGGGCAGATGTCGGCATGGTATGTGCTGGCGGCAATCGGAATTCACCCTTCTTGTCCCGGATCTGCACGCTACGAGATAACAAGCCCTGTGTTTGATGAGGTGCGTATCAATCTCGATCCGTCTTACTTTAAGGGAGGCAGTTTTGTGATCAAGGCGCTGAATAACTCAGGGAAGAACCGATACATTCAGAAGGCGCGCCTTAACGGCCGACCTTACAACAAATGTTACATTGACTTTGAAGACATCGCTTCCGGTGGAGTGCTTGAGCTGTTTATGGGCGATACTCCTAATAAGAAGTGGGGAACGGACTGAGTGTGCCGTCCGGACTGAACGGAACGGTCTGGATTTTCGGTCTGTAATAACATAATAATATATAAAGATGAAAAAAAGAATAGCATTACTTTCTTTGTGTTTTGTATGCGGCCTGACTTATGCGCAGGAGAGCTTTACCGACTCTGTCAGGCTGGTCAAGGAGAATTACATCAATGTATTTATCGGAAATGATCCGGCAAAAAAGGCGCTGGTCGACCGATTGGCTGAGGTTCCGAAGGAGAAGGAGGCTTCAGACCAGAATGTGATCGAGCTGCAGCAGCTTTATCCCATTTCCAGAGAAGAGGTGAACCGTCTGGTAGAGAGCATCCGGGACGACGGATCGTGGGGTGACATCGATTATGCGGACACGAAACGTTCGGGATGGAGTCCCAAGATACATACGGAACGGATTCTCACAATGACCAAATACTATTGGCGGGAGAGAAAAAGTTTGGACGCGGATGATATGTCCCGGCTGACGGGCGCTATTCATCGTGCCATGAACTTCTGGTTCTCCAGCAAGCTGGTGTGTAAAAACTGGTGGTATAACCAGATCGGTATTCCGCGTACGCTTGGACCTGCGTTTCTGCTGTTTGAGCAGGAGATGACCGGAGAGGAGAAGCGGGAGGCGGTCGAAGTCATGAAACATTCTTCTTTCGGGATGACGGGGCAGAACAAAATCTGGCTAGCCGGAAATGTATTGCTCAGAGCCTTGCTGGAAAACGACTGGAAGCTGGTCAGGGAGGCACGGACGGTGATTGGCTCTGAAATAATGGTAGGAGCGGGAGAAGGAATCCAGGCCGACTGGAGCTTTCACCAGCACGGGCCTCAACAGCAGTTCGGCAATTACGGCTTGTCTTTCATAAGCAATATGGGTTTCTACTCGGAGGTATTTGCCGGAACTTCGCTTGCTTTTACCGGGAGCCAGCAAAAGACGCTCATTTCTTTGCTGCTCGACGGGTATCGGTGGATTGTGTGGAAAGGGTATTGGGACGTGAATGCCCTTAACCGCCAGCTGTTTAGAAACGCTGACAGGGACAAGGGGTTTATCTTGCTTTTCACCGCCTGCTCTTTGATGAAAGGGAGCACGCCGGAAGTAGAGGCGGAGATTGAGGACATGATCAGACAAAGTGGGCTGGACTCGGATGTGGCAAATACGTTTGTCGGAAACAAGCACTTCTGGAAATCAGACTATACGGTTCATCGGACACCACGCTGGATGGCTTCTGTACGGATGGCTTCCGAAAGGGTTATCGGAACGGAGCTGGTGAACGAGGATAACCTGAAGGGATATTATATGGCAGACGGGGCTTTATATACTTATGTGAGAGGCGATGAATACCATAACATCTTTCCTTTCTGGAACTGGAGAAGGATTCCGGGCATTACGACTTACGAAAGCGAGGCTCCCATACCTGATCCCAATCGGACAGACTCGCGGAATCACTCTTCGCGTGTGGGAGGCGTAAGTGACGGTACGACCGGAATAACCGCCATGCAGCTGAGGCGGAACGGACTGAATGCAAACAAGGCATGGATCTTTGCGGACGATTATATCTTGTGTATGGGGAGCGACATCCGCTCGGACAGTTCGGCTTCCGTCATCACGTCTGTTGACCAGCGTTTCAGAAGGGGAGAGGTCCGTTCTTGCGGCAACGGAAGGTTCTTCCATGACAACACAGGGTATATCATCCTGCAAGCCGACTCTTGTGCGGTGCTGACAGAGCAGAAAAGGGGACAATGGCATGATTTCATGGGAATGTACAGGCCGGAGATGCTGGAAGAAGAATCCGTATTTTCAATCTGTCTGACGCATGATAAGAAGCGTCCGTCCGGCTATATCTATCTGATATTGCCGGCAAGCAGCGTGAAGGAGGTCGGAGATTTTGATGCGGAGAGTATCCGGATCGTCCGGAACGACAAGGATGTCCAGTCCGTTGTTATAGGCGGGTTGTGCTATCTGGCCGCTTATCAGAAGACAGAAGTGAAGACAGATAGCGGGGATGTCCTGGATATACCTTATCCGGGCACTTACATCATTGATATGCAGAAAGGAGAAATACGGCAGAAAGCGTATTTCGAAATGTAAAGATATCGGGTTGAAGTTACCTCTTCACTGGAGTGATACGATTTCTTCACTCCAGTGAGGCGATCTCCTCACTTAAGTGATACGATCGTATCACTCTAGTGAAGAGGTTTATGGTTCGAGATATCCGGAAAAAGACGGTGCGGGAAGCCGTTGGAACATAAAGTTTAAATTATCAGAAAATATCGCATTTGTGTTGTTGGTTATGTGAACATTTCCGACATTTGGCGGTTTAGAAACTAAAAATCAGATTATATGAAGAACGTAATTCTTAGTTTGCTTGTTTTATTTTTCAGCTTGTCGGTCCGGGCTGGGGAGAAGTTTACCGTCCTGCAATGGAATATTTGGCAGGAAGGTACGGTGGTGCCCGGAGGTTATGATGCCATAGTCAACGAAATCGTGCGCCTGAAGCCGGATTTCGTTACGTTCAGCGAGGTCAGAAACTATCATTCCACCCGTTTCTGTGATCGGATTGTCGCTTCGCTTAAGGAAAGAGGCGAAACTTACCATTCGTTCTATTCCGACGACACCGGACTGCTCAGCAGGTATCCCATTGCCGATTCCACGGTGGTTTATCCGCTGCATGATGACCATGGGACTGTCCACCGGATGCTGACAGAGATTTACGGGCGGAAAATAGCCGTGTATACGGCGCATCTTGATTATCTGAGCGACGCTTATTATAATGTGAGAGGTTATGATGGTTCCACGTGGAAAAAGATACCGAAGCCGGAAAGTATCGCCGAGGTTCTGGCTGTGAATGATGCTTCTTTCCGTGACGATGCGATCAAATGCTTCATCAAGGCAGCGCGGAAGGATGTGGAAAATGGTGTGATGGTAGTTTTGGGAGGCGATTTCAACGAGCCGTCACATCTCGACTGGATCAGGGAAACGAAGGATCTGTATGACCACAACGGCATGATTATCCCGTGGACCGTTCCTCTGCTTCTTGACAATGCCGGATTCGTGGATGCTTACCGTACGGTGTATCCGGATGTGCTCAGCTATCCCGGCTTCACTTTCCCGGCCGACAATCCCCTGATAAAAGTGAACAGGCTCACATGGGCTCCCGAATCGGACGAGCGCGACCGGATAGATTATGTGTTCTTTTATCCCGACCGGAGGCTGAAGCTGAAGGATGCGGTGCTGTTCGGCCCGAAAGGGAGCATCCGGAAGTCGGAGCGGATTGTCGAAACCTCGAAAGACCGGTTTGTAGAGCCTCTTGGCGTATGGCCTACCGACCATAAGGGAGTGCTGGTTACGTTTGAACTGGTTGAATGATTGCGGAAAGTATGGTGAAGCTCTTGAACTTTACGTGCCGGTTCTGCCTTCTGGCGGCAATCGTTCTTTTGGTTGCATGCCGGGAAAACGAAACGGATGAAGAACCGTTTTGCGAGAGGACGTTATTCATGTATCTCCCGTGGTCTACGAACCTGACACCGTATTTCTATACAAACATATCCGATATGGAGAAGGCTGTCCGTGAGAAGGGACTGGACAATGAGCGGGTTGTTGTCTTTCTGTCCACAACCTCTTCCGAGGCTTCCATGTTCGAAATCGTTTATGAGAACGGTGAAACTCGGAGAAACACGTTGAAAACATACGATTCTCCGGCATTCACTACCGTCGGAGGGCTTGCCGCCATCTTGAACGACGTGAAAAGCTTTGCTCCGGCACGCAGCTATGCCATGACAATCGGATGCCACGGCATGGGCTGGCTTCCTGTGCATGGGAGCCGGAAGAGCCGGAGAGCCGAAAGCTTCAAGCTTCACTGGGAGTACGACAACGCTTGGGCGACACGTTATTTCGGGGGAGCAAGCAGTGCCTATCAGACCGATATAAGTACGCTGGCGGAGAGCCTGGAGCGGGCCGGCATGCCGATGGAGTTTATCCTTTTTGATGATTGCTATATGTCTTCCATTGAAATGGCATACACATTGCGTCATGTGGCAGATTATCTGATCGCTTGCCCCACGGAGATTATGGCGTTCGGCATGCCGTATGCGGAAATCGGAAAGTATCTGTTGGGCGAGCCGGATTATGAGGCCGTCTGCCGCGAGTTCAAGAAGTTCTATGTCGCTTATCGTTATCCGTATGCCACGTTCGGAATAACCCGTTGCTCTGAGCTGGAAACACTGGCTTCTCTGATGAAAGAGATAAACGGACTGTTTGTGTTCGATGAAACGGAGCGCGCGGAATTGCAGCCGATGGACGGATATGACCCGGCTATTTTTTACGATTACGGTGACTATGTATCGCACCTTTGCAGCGATTCGGTCTTGCTGGAGCAGTTCAACGAGCAGCTTGGCCGTGCGGTTCCTTATAAGGTCCATACGGAAAAGTATTATTCTGCCGCCGGAGGAGTAAAGTCTGTCTGGACCTTCTCAGGCATTACGACTTCTGCTCCCAGTATAAGTCCGCAAGCCGCAGACTGGGTGGATACAGATTGGTATCGGGCAACGCATTAGTCAGCTATGAACCGGCTTATGGTTTGTCCTTACTGTAAGGTTTGATATAGTAAGTGTGCAAGATTAAATGATATTATATTATTAGAAACACAGATTTCGCAGATAATTGGCACAATCATCTGCGAGAATCCGCGTAAATTTGCGTTTCTGAACAGAAAGATATACCGTTTCGGAGCATTCGGCGGCATAGGTTCCGTTGTGCTCCGTTGCGGTTGTCTGTTATTGCTGGCTTTTCCCGTAGGTTTCTTCAATATGGTCGAGGATACGGTTCAGTTCCTCCAGCGTTTCGGCGCGCAGCATGGCAATGCGTGTTTCGCGGAAGTTGGGGATTCCCTTGAACAAGGGCGATGCGGCAAGATGACGGCGCACGTGCAGGATGCCGCGCCGTTCGTCGAGCAAGTTCACGCTGTCCTGTACTTCGCGGCGCAGCACATTCATCTTCCAGCCGAACGAAAGGGGAGGAAGCTCTTCGCCTGTTTCCAGATAATGTTTCACTTCCTTGAAGATCCACGGACGGCCGAAGCTGGCGCGCCCGATCATGATGGCGTCTACTCCATAAAGTTCGAAGCACTCTTTGGCACGCTGGGGGCTCGTGATGTCACCGTTTCCGATAATGGGGATATGCATTCGCGGGTTCTTCTTTACTTCACCGATTAATGTCCAGTCAGCTTCACCCGTATACATTTGTGCCCGTGTGCGTCCGTGAATAGTCAGTGCCTCAATGCCGCAGTCCTGCAACTGTTCAGCAAGGTCGGCAATGATCTTATGGTCAGCATCCCATCCCAAACGGGTTTTTACCGTGACCGGAATTTTTACGGCATTTACTACAGCCCGTGTGATTTCCAACATCTTGGGAACATTCTGAAGCATTCCGGCTCCCGCTCCCTTTCCTGCCACTTTCTTTACGGGGCATCCGAAATTCAGGTCGAGAATATCCGGCTGCGCTTCTTCAACGATGCGTGCAGCCTCTACCATTGTATCCGTATCTTTCCCGTAAATCTGTATGGCAACAGGACGTTCCTTTTCGCTGATGTTCAGCTTCACCACTGTTTTCCCGATCGAGCGTATGAGCGCATCGCTTGATACGAACTCCGTATATACCATATCTGCTCCGAACTCTTTGCAGAGCAGGCGGAAAGCCGGGTCGGTTACGTCTTCCATGGGGGCCAGAAATACAGGCTTATCTCCTAATTCGATGTTTCTTATTTTCATTCCGTTGATATTGGACTGCAAAGGTAGCGAAATTTTATTATATCCCGAAAAATGCCTACCTTTGCGCTTCAATCAATTGAAAAAGAAATGAGTTATTCTATCAAAGATTTTGAGATAATGGCTCCGGTAGGTTCGCGCGAATCGCTGGCGGCAGCCCTTCATGCCGGCGCTGACTCCATTTATTTCGGAATTGAAAGCCTGAACATGCGGGCGCGTTCGGCCAACACCTTTACGATTGACGATCTGCGCGAAATTGCGAAAGTTTGCGATGAACATGGAGTGAAGAGTTACCTGACCATCAATACCATCATCTATGATGAGGACCTTGAGCTGATGCGTAAGATTGTGGATGCAGCGAAAGAGGCCGGCATCAGTGCGGTCATTGCGGCTGATGTGGCGGTTATGGACTACTGTAATCGGGTGGGACAGGAGGTGCATCTTTCTACCCAGCTGAATATCAGCAATGTGGAAGCCTTGAAATTCTATTCCCGTTTTGCAGATGTGGTGGTGCTGGCGCGCGAGCTGAATCTGAAGCAGGTGCGCAAGATATACGATGCCATCCAGGAAGAGCAGATCAAAGGTCCGATGGGTGAGCTGGTCCGCATAGAGATGTTCTGTCACGGAGCTTTGTGCATGGCGGTGTCGGGCAAGTGCTATTTGAGCCTGAATGAACTGAACGCTTCTGCCAACCGGGGGGCATGTATGCAGGTGTGCCGCCGTTCCTATATCGTGAAGGACAAGGAAAGCGACATTGAACTGGAGGTGGACAACAAATACATCATGTCGCCCAAAGACTTGAAAACAATTCATTTCATGGACGAAATGATTGAAGCGGGAGTGCGTGTGTTCAAGATAGAAGGACGTGCCCGCGGTCCCGAATACGTGAAGACTGTGGTAGAATGCTACAAAGAAGCCATACAGTCGTATATTGACGGGACATTTACGGAAGAGAAGGTGGCAGACTGGGATGAGCGCCTGAAGACTGTATTCAACCGTGGATTCTGGAACGGCTATTATTTGGGCCAGCGTTTGGGAGAATGGAGCAGGAACTACGGCTCGGAAGCAACAGAGAAGAAGGTGTATGCAGGCAAAGGCATCAAGTATTTTTCCAATATCGGAGTGGCTGAGTTTTTGATAGAAGCAGCCGAGCTTAATGTCGGCGACAAGCTGCTGATTACCGGCCCTACAACCGGAGCTATGTATGTTACGCTTGATGAGGCCCGTGTGGATCTGAAGCCGGTGGATGTTGTGAAGAAAGGCGTGCATGTATCCTTTAAGGTTCCTGATCGCATACGTCCCAGCGACAAGCTCTACAAGATTGTTCCTTCAGAGAAACTGAAAAAGAACATGCAATAATAAGTGGAATAAAGACAAAAGCTGTTTCAGAATGCAGTGAAACAGCCTTTGTCTTTTATACGACCATCATATTATTGTTTTTCTAAGTTCTTGATAAATAAATTTAATGTGACATAATCGGTCGGAATCAAAGAAGAAGCGTCTTGGGCAAAATCTTCGCATGCGTTCTTAAGCGTTTCAAATTCTTCCTTCTCCTTAGTTCTTACGTATACGAAGAAGATGTTCGCTTCTTTCTCTTTCAGGTCAGCAAAGATGATGTTGCTGTACCTTTCATTGTACATTTGGACCAGTGCATCAAGTCTTGCCCAAAATTGAGTGATGTAAGCGTCCTGGACGCTTGCTGATAAAAATAAAGTTTTCTCCATATTCAGGTCCTTTTCTACAAAGAAAGCATAAAATGGGATAAAAACTCTATTTTTTAAAGATTTGTAATGCTTTTAGTATTGTTTAGTTGTTTGTTGGCTCCAGCAGGTTGGTCATTTGGCTGACGATATGTATCTTCCATTGCTCGAGCAGTGTATCGAACGTTTCTTTCTCTTTGTTGATGAAAATCTTGCCGCACAGGTCGCGTGTGAGAAAAGGAACGGTGAGCAGGCTGTAGAAGTTCATGAATACAATCCGCAGAGGTACGGAGCGCAGCCTGCCCTCTGCCATTTCATCTTGCAGTTCATCCGTGATTTGGGTCATGTATTGTTTTACTCCCAGTTGTTCGATGGCAGCGATCAGGTGGGATACGTCCCTGTTGATTTCTTTCAGCATGAACAGTGGCAGGTAGGGATTTTCTTTGAACACTCTGTAGTAGGCGTCTACAATTTCCCTTATTCTTTGTGAAATCGGCTTTTCCTTGTTCTGTATGATGTCTTTTATTTGGGGGATAAAAGATAAGACGATGTTTCCGAATACGGCCTGAAACATTCTGTCCTTGGTTCTGAAATAATAGTGTATTCCCGGCCGGTTCATGCCTACTTTTGCGGCGATTTCACTCATGCTGGTATCTGTGAATCCTTTTTCTATGAATATTTCTCTGGCTGTGTCGATGATTTTCTGCTCCAGATTGTCGTTGTTGTCAGTATTCATGGTCCGTTCGTTATTTTAAGTTGTCTATGAAAAGCAGCATACGGTTCGTTACGTTTACGTCGCTTACACCGCTGTCGAAGTCTAAAGATAGTAAATTAATGTCAGGGTAGAAATGCTTGATGCGTTTTTCTATACCTTTTGACACGATATGGTTGGCAATGCAGCCGAAAGGTTGCAGGCTGATAACATTCTGTATCCCTTGTTTTGCATACGACATGATTTCGGCCGGGAGAAGCCATCCTTCACCGAACTGTGCGTTGAGTGAAACGATTTTCCGTGCTTCTTCAGCTTCGTCGAATATATCCTTGAAAGGGATGTAATAGCGGAATTTGCCGGCAATTCCGTTCACTTTCTTGATTTCTCTTTTGACGAGCGAGTATCCCAGTTTGTAGATGAAGGCAGGCATTTCCTTTTTGTCGATGTGGGAAGCAATCCTTACGTTGACATTCACGAAACTTTGGGTGAAAAAATCGGTCATGATCGGCGGAACAACCTCTGCGCCTCGCTCTGTCAGCCATCCGATGATGTTCTTTTGGGCGAAAGGATTGAACTTCAGGAAGATTTCGCCCACGATGCCTACTTTGCGGCAATTAACCTTGCGGCAAATGCCGTTGAATTTTCCGGCAGCTTCTGCAAGCAGGGCAAACAGTTTGTCGGAGTGTCCTTCGGCAATCATTTGTCTGGCTGTTTTCAGGTAATAATCTTTTAAATCTGCGGCCAGTCCGGGCTCTTTCTCACGTGCTGCGGATGCATAATAGAATTTGGAGATACAGTCGCTGTATAGAATGCTCCGCAAGGCTATGGGAAGTATTTTCAGCCAGTTTATCTTCAGATTCGGCTGGCCGTCGTTGATGGAATTGCCGAATGTCAGCGAAACGACAGGCGTCTGTGCATATCCGGCATCCGCCAGCGCTTTCTTGATAAGCGGGATATAGTTGCTTGCCCTGCATTGCCCTCCTGTTTGGGTCAATGCAACGATTGTGTTTCCCGGGTCATACCGGTTCTCCTTGAAAGCTCGCACGACATCACCGACAATCAATGTGGCAGGATAGCAAACTTCGTTGTTGGCGTATTTCAGTCCCCAGTCGCACGATGCTTGATTGCTGAGCGGAAGATTTTCCACATCATAGCCGGCACAGCGCATGATGGCAGGAATGAGCGGAGATAGGAAAGGAGTGAAATAGGGGACGATAATTTTTCGTTGCAGCCAATTGTTTTCCTCAGGAGCCGTTGCCGGCATGGTCTGTGCGGTGGCTTTATGCAGCCTGTCGGCTTTGATGGCGGCGTTCAGGCTTTCCACCAGCGAACGAATCCTCAGCTTCATGGATCCTACATTGTTGATGTCATCCAGCTTCAGCAAGGTAAGCGCTTTTCCGTGGCGGATCAGCAGATCGCGCACCTCATCGCTGAGGAAAGCGTCCGGGCCGCATCCGAAAGAAGTCATTTCTACAAACTGAATCCGGCTGTTCTGCATGCTGCACCATTTGGCGGCTTTTAAAATTCTGTTCGGGTATGCCCATTGCGACAGAAAGTGTGTGCTTTTGTCGTTTATATCGATGTCTGTGTCACGTATGATGTCTTCTGTAATGACATCTATCCCCATGTCTGAGATTATTTGGGCTACTTTGTGCTGGATCAGCGGATCCGTGTGGTAAGGCCTTCCGGCCAGAAGAATAACGAGCCTTTCCTCCTGTTCTGCCTGTCGCAGGGCTTCCCGGCAGCGTTCTGCCAGCGTTTTACCGAACAGTTCTTGTTCGTTTTTAGCTTTGGCGAATGCTTGTCTGATGGTTTTGTCATCCATGTTCAAGCCAAGGCTTTTCAAGTAGATGCTGCATTGTTTCAGCAGCAATTCATCGTGCTTGAATGTGACGGCAGGTGTATCTATCGGGATATCGGATGCCTGTACGCTTTTTATGACATCAGAATATCCGGTAACAATCGGGCAATTATAGCTGTTCTGTCCCTTGTCGTTCCGTTCGAAAACGACATAGGGCATGAAGATACGGTCTACTTTCTTTTCTATGAGGTCTTGAATATGACTGTGAACCAGTTTTGCCGGGAAACAGATATTGTCGGACATGACCAGTCTGGCGTTGTGTTCATAATGTCTGAAGTTGGAGGGGGCGGAAAGTACGACCTGAATGCCGCATGCGGTGAACAATGTATGCCAGAATGGGAAGTCTTCGTACATATTCAGGCATCTGGGTATACCGATCGTCAGTTTGCAAGCTCCTGCTTTTGTATTGCAGCGGCTGAACAGCAGTTCATTTTTTTCCTGATACAGATTTGCACCCGGTTTTTTCCGGATATTTTCGTTTGTGAATACCTTTTCGCACCGGTTGCCCGAATAATAGTTTGTTCCGTTGTCAAAATGATAGCGGACCACCGGGCATTGGTTGCTGCATCCTTTGCAGTGAAGCAGGCGGGAGGTATAGTGAGCTTTGGAGATGAGGTTGTCCAGTTCTGTTTCAGCACCTTGGCAGGTGATGGCATGAAGGGCGCATCCGAAAGCTCCCATGAGTTCCGGAATGTTGCATCGGGTAACTTCTGTATCTGTCAGAACTTCCAAAGCGCGCACCACTGCATCGTTTCTCATCGTACCTCCTTGAACCACAATATGCTTTCCAAGTGCAGAAGTGTCTTTCAGTTTCAGCACCTTATAAAGACAGTTCTTGATGACAGAGTATGCCAGTCCTGCTGCAATGTCTTCGATGGCTGCCCCTTCGCGCAGTGCCTGCTTCACTTTTGAGTTCATGAAAACAGTGCATCTTGTTCCCAAGTCATAAGGCGACAGCGAATGACAGGCGGCTGTTGAGAATTCATGAGCGGTAAAGCCCAAAGTTCTGGCGAATGTTTCGATAAATGAACCGCATCCCGAAGAGCAGGCCTCATTGATTTCAATCCGGTCGATGGTGCCCTGACTGATGAAGATGGCTTTCATGTCTTGTCCGCCGATGTCAAGGATAAACGAAACGTCCTTGTTGAGGTAGTGTGCGGCCTTGTAGTGTGCCATTGTTTCTACGATGCCCGAATCTAATTGGAAAGCCGCTTTTATCAGATCTTCCCCATATCCGGTGGCGCAGCTTCCTTTTATTTGCAGTTCTGCATTTGCTTGTGCACATTTTTCTTTCAGCAGATTCAGTCCCTTTTCCACTGCTTCAATCGGATTTCCTCCGTTGGGGGCGTAGTAAGAGTACAGGATTCTGGCACATTCGTCAGTCACAACGATTTTGGTGGTGGTTGAACCGGAATCGATGCCGATAAAGGCATTTTGTCTGCCAGGCTTCAGTTCGCTTGCCTCCACTTTGCAGGCAGACATCCTCACTTGCCATTCTTCGTATTCCTCTTCTGTGCTGAAAATAGGTTTCAGATGGGACTGCGGAGATTTGTTTCCGGTTTTTTCTTCCAGCCTGCTTATGAGGGAAGAAAGTCGGTATGATATATCATTGTCAGAATCAGACAAAGCTGTTCCTAAGGCCGGCAGTATAGTCCCGTTTTCAGGAACGATAATATCCTGTTCCCTGACAGACAGGTAGTTGATGAACGCTTTTCTGAGTGCAGGGATAAATGAAAGCGGTCCGCCGCAGAACAGAACCGGAGAAGCGATGTCGCATCCGTGAGCCAATGTGACAACGGTTTGTACGGCTACGGCATGGAAGATAGATGCCGCTATATCTTCTTTTCTTACGTTTTTGGCAATCAGATTCTGTATGTCTGTCTTGCAGAAAACTCCACAGCGTGAAGCGATCGGATAGATTTGAGTAGACTGCAGCGCAAGCTCGTTCAGTTCTTGTACGCTCACTCCGAGGATGACAGCCATCTGGTCGATGAATGCGCCTGTTCCTCCGGCACAGTTTCCGTTCATCCGCAGTTCGGATGCTTTGCCGTTCCTGAAAAATACAATTTTGGCATCTTCTCCTCCAATGTCAATCATAGATGCTGTTTGGGGATAGTTCCTTTGAATAGCCTTGGCGGCTGCGACAACTTCCTGGACAAAGGGGAAAGCATATCTTTCGGCAAATCCCATGCCTACAGAACCGGTTACTTTTACATTTGCCTCAATGTCGCCTAAGGTGCGGAGCGCAAGCTTGAGCATATGCGTGACAGTTGCGTTTGCTTGTGCATTGTGACGTTCGTATCTGGAGAAAAGCAATTTCCCTTTTTCATCAAGCACAATAACCTTTGCGGTTGTTGAACCAATATCTATACCTATCCGAATCATATCAGTTTCTCATGTTTTACACTATTGTCAAACGCAAATGTATGCAATTGGAAGCGAATGCAAACGTCGTAAGCCATGAAAATATGAATATTTAACAGTTCAAATATAATGTGTTGGAAACATGTGCTTTGCCGTAATGCGGCGAATGTGACAAGGGTATTTTCAGCAGATGAGATTTGCTGGTAAGGTTTATTTGTCGTTTCTTTGCCTCGTATTTATTAACTATATTTATTCACAATGAAAAAAGAAAACTTTAAGAGAGGCAGCAGTGCAGTCCGTTTCAAACGTTTCTCTCGCCGTCCCTATGCTGTTTTCATGAGCCTGAAAGTGGAGGTGACAATCGGTGTATTGTCGGCTGCAATGCTGACATTCGCAAATGTCGATTCTGTTTCAGCGCAGACAGAAAATCATGCAAAGGAGAAATTGTACGAGTTGGGAGAAGTGGAGGTGACCGGCACGCGCGTTCCGATGACCGTCAGTCAGGCGGCACGGATGGTAACTGTGCTCGACCGTGACGACATTGCTGCGGTTCCTGCGCAAAGTGTGAACGATTTGCTGAAGTATGCCGTTGGGATTGATGTCCGCCAGCGGGGTGACATGGGAGTACAAACGGACATCAGTATCAGAGGGGGGACGTTCGACCAAATCACAATTCTTCTGAACGGAATCAATATCTGTGACCCCCAGACTGGCCATAATGCGGCCGATTTTCCAGTTGACATCAGTGAAATAGAACGAATTGAAGTGCTTGAAGGGCCTGCAGGACGTGTGTATGGCACATCGTCACTGGTCGGAGCGATCAATATTGTGACCCGTCCCGATTTGCAGAGCGGGATGGAGCTGCGGGCGGAAGGCGGTTCGTATGGCTTTTTCGACGGAGGAGGCCATATAAATCTGACGAAAGGAGCATTCAGCAACCAGTTCTCCGGAGGTTTCAGCCGGAGTGACGGATTCAGCCGGAATGCGGCAGGGCGTTTGAACAGCGACTTCAAACAGGCGAAAGCCTTTTATCAGGGCGGATATGCCCATGAGAAAGCGGAGGTAAGATGGCATGCCGGATTTACCCAAAAAGACTATGGGGCAAACACTTTCTACAGTGCGAAGTATGACGATCAGTTTGAGCATACACGCAAATACTATACAGCCGTCCAGGCGGAAACCAAGGGCGATGTCTATCGTTTCAAGCCCTCGGTTTACTGGAACCGTTCGGAAGACCGTTTTGAACTGGTGCACAACCGCCCCGAAACGGTGCCTTTCAATTATCATCGGACGGATGTCTACGGATTGAATCTGAACAATACATTGGAAACAGCGTTGGGAAAGACCGCTTTCGGCGCGGAGTTTCGTAACGAAGGCATAGTCAGTACCACTTTGGGAGAGCCTTTGCACTTTCCTGAACCGGCTCCCGGCGGAGGAGAATATACGGCAGGGCTGAACCGCACAAACCTGAGTTTCCATCTGGAGCATAATATCCTGCTGAGAGGGTTTACGCTTTCGGCTGGCGTTATAGCCGTGAAAAATACAGGAAATGAAATGAATTTCCGGTTTTATCCGGGGGTGGACGCGAGCTGGCAGTTTGCACGCGACTGGAAGCTGTATGCCTCGTTCAACACATCCTTGAGAATGCCTACCTTTACCGAACTTTATTATTCGGTGAACGGATACAAGGCCGACAGATACCTGAAGCCCGAGGAGATGAAAGCTTATGAGATAGGCGTGAAATATCTGACTCCGGGAATCCGGGGAACTGTCAGTCTTTTTCATTACCGGGGCACGAATCTGATTGACTGGATAAAGGATTTGTCGGAAGGAGCCGATGCTCCCTGGCAGTCTGTCAACCATGCAAAAGTAAATACCACCGGAGTGGAAACTTCGCTGGATGTGAGTTTCGACGAAATGCTGCACAGGACTTTTTTCATCAGAAACCTGACTGTATCATACGCTTACATTGATCAGGATAAGAAGTCGGAGCCGGATGTCCAGTCAAGATATGCGCTGGAGTATCTTCGCCACAAAGTTGTGGCACAGGCGAATCTGCGTGTCTGGCGGAATCTGAACCTCAACGTATCTTACCGTTGGCAGGACCGTATGGGAAATTATGAGCAGAACGGAGAAATGGTGGCTTATGAGCCTTATTCACTGCTCGATGCGCGCTTGTCGTGGGATACATCTTCTTATCGGGTGTATGCTGAAGCCAACAATCTGCTGAACAGAACCTATTATGACTACGGCAATATCCCTCAGCCTGGCATCTGGGTACGTGCCGGTGCCGTGTGGCGGCTGAAGTGGTAGTTCTGTGCCGAACGCAGAGGCCCGTAACGTTGTGCCTTTGCGTTCGGAATGATGCGCTGGACTTTTTTATGGGAAGGCGGCTTCGATGATGCCGCCTCCTAAAACAATGTCCTTGCGATAGAATGCGGCGGCCTGTCCCGATGCCACAGACGCAAGCGGCTCGTGAAGCTCCACGCGGAGCTGGTTGTCTTCCGTGAGATGTACAGTACAGCGGTTGGCTTGTTTTCTGTATCTGATTTTTATGATGACATCATCTTTTTCGAGCAGGGCGGCCGGATTGGTGATATTCCAGTCCTTCAGGCATATTTCATTCTTTTCCAGATCCTGCAAGCTGCCGCTGAGCACGACTTTGTTTTCTCTCGGGAAGATGTCTTTTACGAACAACGCCTTGTTCAGATTTATACCCAATCCCCTTCTTTGTCCAACAGTATAGAACGGGTATCCCTCGTGTGTGCCGATAATTTTTCCGTCCGTATCGTAAAAATGCCCCGGCGCAATGCTGCCGTGTGGAGCATGTTCCTTTAAGAAAGTCCGGTAGTCCATAGGGCAGAAGCATACGCCCAGGCTGTCTTTCTTCTTCGCTGCTTTCAGAAATCCCCTTTCTGCTGCTATCTCACGTACCCGCGTTTTCGTCAGTTCCCCTAAAGGCAGCAGCATGCGCTCCAGAATATCCTGTGGAAGCCCCCATAAGAAGAACGACTGGTCTTTGTCCCGGTCAGCTCCGCAGGAGATATGCCAATGTTTTCCGATAAAGTTTTTCTTTACGTAGTGTCCGGTGGCCAGATAGAAAATGCTGAGCTTGTCAGCCATATCTCTCAGCAGCGGCCATTTCAGAAAGTTGTTGCAGAGCGTGCAGGGAACGGGCGTACGTCCTGCCATGTATTCGGAGATAAAGTAGCAAATGATTTTTTCTTTGAAAGCTTTACGTGCATCATATACGATATGGGGAATATTTAGGCGTTTGCACAAATCCTGTGCGTCGTCCAGATATTCCGTATCATCATTTTTCTCGTAGAATCGGAAAGTGATGCCGGTCACTTCATAGCCTGCGTCCTGAAGCAGGAGGGCGGCGACAGAACTGTCCGTTCCTCCGCTCATCCCAAGCAAAACTTTGTTGTTTGTATCCATAATCATGTGCAAAGTTAATAAATTCGGTCAGAATGGCAATTTCCTTGCCCTCGCCTGCGTAAGGTGGCTGCTTGGCTGGCGGAGAGAAAACAGGCAGGTTCCGGAAACATCTGCATCTCCAGCCTAGAGATATAAATCTCCAGTCTAAGGATGTGCATCTCCAGCCTGAAGATATGTATTTTCAGCCTGGAGATATGGATCTCATCATAAAAACAGAACTTTATAAGCTGCAATGTTTCTTTTTCATTTCTTCAAAATTATATATCTTTAGAGCCTGATATATTACTTGATCGGAAAATTCAAACGGCAGGCTCTTAATGCCGAAAATGAAAAACATGAAATTAAAAGACATCATAAAAACGTTGGTTTTGGCAGGAGGCGTGCTGCTGCTCACTCCTGCAGCGGCGGATATTCCCGCTTCATCAGAAGCAAAATATCCGGACAGTTCAGAAGATGTATCAAGCATCCGGCAAAAAGAACTGGACATGCTTCGGGAAAAATACAGACTGGCTTACCCGAAAGCCAGTGAAAAAGAAATTGAAACGGCCAGGATTCAATTGCAATTACATCAATTAAAGCGTGTAAATGAATCTGAGGTCACAGGAAAAAACCTGCTGAAAAATGGGACAGTATCCCAGCAGGAAGCCCGGAAGCTTGGCAGCATGGCGCGTGCCTTGGCCGCAGCCGCCGTACAGGAAAAACAGTGCGTCCAACAGCTCAACCTTTTTCTCGACTACCTCTTTACCCAAAATGTGATAGAGAGCATTCCTGCATTCCGATACAGCAACTACAGTGACGTGCGCAATGTGCCTGCCGATTTTTTTAGTGCTCTGCCCGTATGCGACAGACAAAGGAAGATGAGGCTGATAGCAGCCGTGAAGCATCTGGTGGAAGCTGAAAAGATGTATTTAAGCGCAGAGAAAATCCGTGAACAGGTCAATTCGGACTATATTTATAATGTTACTCCTCACCTGTTTGTCTGCGCCCTGCACAACCCGGACAACAAGTTTGCAGCAAGGGATCTGTCGGCCTTTTCGCATTTCCTCTCTGCTTGCACGCAATATAGTCCCAGCGGACAGGATGTACTGAAGCCCGATGGCACAGGGTTTCATCACAACAGCCATTATAACGGATACATGTATGCTTACAAAACATGGGTGGAATACATGGGAAAACTGAAAGGCACTTCTTTCCGCATAAAAAAGGACGCTTATCAAAGGATGCGCAAAGCCATAGTCAGCCTTTATCTGATGGCCGTGCGCTCCGACTCCGACAAGAACCGCATCTTCGGAAACAGCATGGCGGGAAGACATCCGTTTTATGGAACGGAAGTGGCTTTCTCGCAAGACCTGTTTGAAACGCTGATCGAAGTGGGAGGAGATATAGACGGTGTGCCATACGATCCGGAACTGGCTTCATGGTATAATTATTTCTACAAGACAAAAAAATATGCGGATGCTCCCGAAGTGAATGCCGACGGCTATTACCAGTTCAATTTCAGCCCGGCGGGCGTATACAGAAAAGATAATTGGGTAGCCGTCATGAGATGCCCCACCACTGTATTCTGGGGCGGAGAAATCTACAGCAGGCAAAACCGCTTCGGAAGGTATCAAAGTCATGGAACACTGGAGGTGCTCTATGAAGGAGGGCTTGTGCCGAGCGGCTATCCGGCGGACAAAGAAAAGAAAGACGGCGGATGGGACTGGAACATGATGCCAGGAAGCACAACGGTACATTATACGGACTGGAAGGATATGATGCCGGGAGGAAATGATACGGACCGGTTTGACCAAAAGTCGTCTACAACCAACTTTTCCGGAGCATTGGCCTGGAAAGACTGCGGACTATTTGCCGCTGCTTTCGATCAGGACGACCGCTGGGGAAATCCGCGCTTCAGAGCTACAAACCTGAAATTCTGTAAGTCTACATTCGCCATAGACGGTATGTTGTTCAGCCTGGGCACCGGCATAGAAGCCCAAGGGGAATATCCGGATGACTACATCACAGCCACCAATCTTTTCCAGGCGGTCACTTCCAAAGGATACAGAACGCTGACAGTAAACGGAAAAGATTTCCCGCAAGGGCATGAAACGGCGATCGGTCCCGAAGAATGCGTGTGGATGGTGACTCCTGTCACAACCGGCTATTATATTCCCCGGAATCACGACAAGCTGGTCATAAAGTATATCGAACAGGAAACGCCTTCGGTGAACGGCATAGCGGCAGAGTCTGGCAAGGAAACGGTGGCCAAAGCGTATCTGGAACATGGAGTCAAGCCGGAGGAGGCCGATTATCAGTTTATGGTAGTTCCGGCAGCAACTCCCGAAAGGATGAAAGACATTGCAGGCAAGCAAGAGCAGGGGCAGCTTTTTAAGGTGATGGCAGAACGCGACTCCCTGCATGTGATAAAGCATTGCCCCACATCAACGATTGCCTATGCGTTTTTCGCCCCGGCATCGGGACTTTCTTATGGAACGGTATGCGCCTCCGGAACAGAACTGCTGGTTATGGAACGGAAGGATAAAAACGGAAACGGACTGGAACTGGCTTTATGTAATCCGAACCTTCGCCCCGAAATGCTGCGCAAGAATTATTGGGAGTCCAGACCCACACCGATGGCAATAGAGCTGAAAGGGAAATGGAAACTGAAACCGGACAAAAAAGTATCGGGACTGACTATCGGACAGAACGAACGGGGCAATACCATATTAAAGGCAAAACTGGCAGAAGGGAATCCAATCTATGTTTCATTAATAAAACTTTGATTGAAGTATGAATTTGATAAAATGGTTAAGCATACTGTTGCTGTGCAATATGCTTTGCAGCTGTGGAAAGACGCAGCAGCCGGCTAATCCGGATATGGAATGGTGGCGGGAAGCGCGTTTCGGCATGTTCGTCCACTGGGGACTTTATTCGGTAGCCGCCGGCGAATGGAAAGGAAAGCAAATCGACGGAATAGGAGAATGGATACAGAACTTCGCCAAGATACCTAACTCCGAATACGAAAAGCTGGCTTCCGGCTTCACCATGGCAAACTACAGGCCGGAAGAATGGGTCAAACTGGCCAAGAATGCAGGGGCGCGCTACATCATTTTCACGACCAAACACCACGAGGGCTTTTGCCTGTATCCAAGCAGCGTGTCTGACTTTGATGTCGAAAGAACACCATACAAGGGAGATCCGTTGAAGGAGCTGGTGGAGGCTTGCCGAAAACATGGAATCAAGGTCGGACTTTATTATTCACACCGGCAAGACTGGCATGAAGAAGAGGCGGCCGTGATGGAAAAAGAATATGACGGACATTACGGCAAACCGAAATCCGAAGTAAGGCCTGACGCAGACAAGTATATCAATGAAAAGGCATTGCCGCAGATAAAGGAACTGCTCACCCGTTACGGGAAAATAGACCTGTTATGGTATGATACCCCGATGGATCTGACAGAAGAGCAGAGCCGGGCTTTTGTAAATGCTGTAAGAGAGCTTCAGCCCGAATGCATCGTCAACGGACGGGTTGGATATGATTTGGGCGACTATGGAATGCTGGGTGACAATGAAATGCCTTGCGCAAAGGTGAGCCAGGATCTGGAAATGGTAGCTACAATGAACCGGACATGGGGATACAAGAAAAATGACCACGACTGGAAAAAGCCAAAAGACATTCTTTGCTCACTGATAGAATGTGCAAGCCGGGGAGTCAACTACGTAGTCAATGTCGGACCGAAAGCTGACGGAACGATCCCTCAGCCCAGTGTGGATATCATGAACTTCATAGGCGAATGGATGAAAACCAATGCCGAATCCATCTATGGCACTACCGCCAATCCATTCAACGACAATTTCCCGTGGGGATTTGTAACACGCAAAAACAATATCCTGTATCTGCATTTGCTCCGCCAGCTTGCCGGAAACAGCATTGAACTGAAAGGAATGCTCTCGCCCATCGAAAAGGCAGAAATGCTTTCATCGGGAGAAGAAGTGAGCTTCTCTTGCGAAAACATCTGCAAACTGACGCTGCCTGACAGCTTGGACTACGAACGTGTGCCTGTGCTTAAACTCACATGCAAAGAACCCGTACATTTCAATGATGCCAACTACATGAACGAAGGCATAATCAGCATTCCCATAGCAAGCGGAACTGTCGTGCCCGGACCGGAAGGCCGGTTGGGTTTTTCCGAAGGTATGGCTACGCAGAATTTCCGCAAAGGAACGGGAAAGGTGCTGATGAAATGCGAAGTGGACAGTCCTGGTACATATCTGGTAAGAGTCTTTACAAGCCGGCATTGGAGGAAAAGCTTTGCAGAAGGAGCAAACATCACGCTGAAGGTGGGAAACAGGCTGTTCGAATCGGTTACCCTACAAAAAGATGGGGAACTGGCCAATGTACGCCAGCACTCATACCCGGAAACATGGAGCGATATCGGAACTGTCGCTTTTGAACAGGAAGGAACCGTAAAGCTTGAATTGTCTGTCAATGACACCGGTACCTTCAACCGGCTCGGTTCTTTCGGAGAAGACCTCCAGCATGAAAAAGACGACAACATCCGTTTCTTGCGGATTGAGCTTGTCAAACAGTAATGGAATCAGACGCAAAGGCACAGAAACCCAATGAATTTTCGGCTATATCGTTTCTGTGCCTTTGTTTCTACACCCCGTTGCAGCATCTTCTTCTGATTTTTCTGTCAGCTCTCGCAGATTGAAACAGATGCCGGATTCAATAAAAAAACATAAAACCGATGACGGTTTGTTCTGCGCATACCCCAATATGATTCAATGTGCTTATCTTTGCCCGGCTAACATGAAGAATAGGAATCATGAAGGAGAACCACATGTATATCAAGAATATGGTCTGCCGGCGCTGCATTCTGACAGTCACAGAAATATTCAACGAAAGCGGTGTGCAGCCTGTTGATGTAGAACTCGGAACCGTTTCTCTGCTTCGGCCACTTACTCAAGAACAGTTCAACTCCATACAAACCAAGCTGGAAGCCTATGGCTTTGAAGTGATTGACGACAAACGGATGCGTATCATCGAACAGATACGTATCGGGGTTATCGAGTATGTGCGCCATCCCGAATTCCAGGAAACAAAGAATCTGTCGGAGTACCTGCAGGAAAAGTGCCATCGCGAATACAGTTCGCTAAGCAAACTCTTCACGGAAATGAAGGGAATCAGTATAGAAAAGTACAGCATCGCGCAACGGATAGAACTGGTTAAGGAACTGCTTGTCTACAACGAACTGACGGTGAGCGAAATTGCCGACAAGCTGCATTATTCAAGCGTAGCACACCTGAGTGCCCAGTTCAAGTCGGCCACCGGCTTGTCACCTACCCGGTTCAAACAAATGAAAGGACACAAGCTGAAACCTCTTGATGAAATATAAATCATATCCATAATAATGTAACGGTTTCATTTCTTGGAGCGCTTATCTTTGCACCGTATTAAAAGGAAACCGATATGCAGAAAATTTTATTAATGATTTCTTTTTTATTGACGGTATCTGCACCTTTGCTGGCAGATACGTCAAACCGGACAATAAAAGGCTATGTGCTTGACGAAGACGGAGCACCCTTGCCCGGCGCATACGTATATGACGAAAACGAACATAAGTCTGTGGCGGACGAAAACGGGTACTTTGAACTGACCGTGCCGGGAAATGTAAAACGGTTAAAGGCCGACTATATCGGATTTAACACGCTGACTCACGATATGGAACGTCCGGACGATGTACAGGTTCTGGTGTTGACCTCCAGCACCAATCTGGAAGAAGTGGTGATTACAGCCCGAGGAATAGGCACGATAAAGAACAGGCGGAGCGTGTTGAACACGGAAAGCGTGACTTCGCAAGGACTGACACGCGCAGCCTGCTGCAATCTTTCGGAGAGTTTTGAAACAAATCCTTCGGTGGACGTGGCGTACAGCGATGCGGTAACAGGAGCCAAACAAATCCAGCTGCTGGGACTTTCCGGCACATACGTGCAGATGCTTACGGAGAATTTTCCCAACCTGCGGGGTGCAGCCGCCGTTTACGGGCTGGACTATATTCCGGGTCCTTGGATGCAGAGTATTCAGATCTCAAAGGGAGCCGCTTCTGTAAAAAACGGCTTTGAATCTGTGGCAGGACAAATCAACGTGGAATACAAGAAGCCTAAAATGGCCGATCCTCTTTTCGTGAATGTTTTCGCAAGCAGCGCCGGGCGGTACGAAGGAAACGCTGTAGGGGCGGTCGAACTGAATGACCGCCTTTCCACTGCCCTCTTCGTGAACTATTACAATGAAGAGCAGGCGCATGACAAGAATGGAGATACGTTTCTCGACATGCCCGAAATGCAGTCGTTCAGTGCCATGAACCGCTGGCATTACCAGACTCCCCGCTTTGTATCCCAGTCTGGAGTAAAAATACTGGCCGACCGGAGAACCAGCGGACAGACAGCGCATACACTGCATGGAAATGAAAGCTTCTCTCCCTATACCATCAACAACGATGCCAATCGAATCGAAGCTTTCTCAAAAAACGGTCTGATACTTGATCCGAATCGTAACGAAAGCGTGGCATTTATCGTTTCGGGCTCTTATCATGACCAGCAGTCGAACTATGCAGAAAAAATATATAATGTATATGAATCGAATGTATACGCTTCCTTACTCTATGAAAGCGAGTTCGGCGAGCAGCACAAACTGGCAGCAGGACTAAACTACAACTGGGACAATTATTCGCAGCGTGGCAATGTCATCGAACGTTACAGCCCGCAACGGCGGGACATCAGCGAAAACGTAACGGGCGTATACGCAGAATATACATGGACGCCGAACGAAAAGTTCACTTTGATGGCGGGAATGCGGGGGGACTACAGTTCACTGCACCGTTGGTTTGCCACTCCCAGAGTCCACATCAAATACGATGCAACCTCCTGGCTGAACCTGCGAGCTTCTGCCGGAAAAGGTTATCGCACGACGTTTGTATTCCCGGAGAACAGTTATCTGCTGGCAAGTAGCCGCGAACTTTACATTGAAGAAGACCTGAAACAGGAAGAGGCGTGGAACTACGGCATAAGTGCCTCTTTCCATGTTCCGGTAAAGAATGAGGAGCTGACCGTAAATGCCGAGTGGTTCTACACCGACTTTCAGAATCAAGTGGTCGCAGATATGGACAGAAATCCGCATGCCGTTTATTTCTACAATCTCAACGGACGGTCAACGTCAAGTGTGTTCCAAATCGATGCCAGCTATCCTCTGTTTCAGGGATTTACACTGCTTGGGGCTTACCGATGGATGGATGTGAAAGGCACCTACGATGGAAAGACAATGCGCAAGCCGCTGACAAGTCGTTATAAGGCTCTATTGACGGCTTCATATGAAACACCGCTCAAAAAATGGCAGTTCGACATGACGGTCCAGTTCAACGGCGGAGGACGCATGCCGACACCCGATGCCACAAATCCGCTGTGGGGCGGCACGTTCCCTTCATTCACTCAGCTGAGTGCACAGGTAACGCGACGCTTCCGCAGATGGAGCATCTACGCAGGAGGAGAGAATTTGACAAATTTCAAACAGGATAATCCGGTCATTTCGGCCGACAACCCGTACAGCAGGAACTTTGACGCAACCATGGTCTGGGGGCCGACTATGGGTTACAAGCTCTATGCCGGAATCCGTTATAACATACCGAAACTATAAACTTCAAAAACAGACACTGCAATGAAAACAAAAATTCTCACATTGATGACCGCATGTATGCTGGGGCTTTCTTTCTCTTCCTCAGCGGCCATCATGAAAGACAGCAAAAAAGAAAAGGCCGAAGTAACCTTTCTCGTTTCAATGACCTGCGAGAAATGCCAGAAACGGATTGAAAACAACCTTTCTTTTGAAAAAGGCGTGACGGGACTGGATGTGGATCTTCCGAAGAAAACAGTTACAATTGAATACCGGAAAGACAAAACTTCTCCCGATAAACTGAAGGCCGCCATCAAGAAACTGGGATATACGGCAACCCCGTTCCATGTCCAGAAAGAAGGCAAACAGAAAACTGAATAACCGCCGGACGTTACGCTTCAAAGCTACACCCTTTCAGGCATAAGATCATTATCCATGAATTGACTTTATGCCCGAAAGGGTGTAATTCTTTATATCAACCGGAATTATGCCATGATATTCACAAGGAAGAGAGAAAATTTGTCTTTTCTGCTCATTAACGTGCCTTTAAAATGATAAACATTATTTGCGTATTCCAAACAAAAGACTTACTTTTGCCGAAAAGATTGGTTTCGCCTGTCCGTTCGGGCAAGCGGATTAAAAGGGAATCGGGTGGAAATCCCGAACAGTCCCGCTGCTGTGAAGCTTCATAAATCTTCCGGTAAAGGCTCATTACCACTGATGCAAAAAACGCATTGGGAAGGTTCCGGAGGAGAAGTCAGTCAGAAGACCTGCCAACATTACATGTTATCCGTATGCGAGGACAATGCGGTTAATTGGTTTTAGACGCACATTTTTAAAATATGATCAGACAGAAATGCCGGCTTGCCTGGCTGTTGCCGCTGTTTGTCCCGGGGATACATGCATCCGATTTGCATGCCCAAAACCAGACAGACAGCTTGCAGCACTTGGATGAAGTGCTCGTTACAGCCCGCGCCCTACAAAAAGAGATTATTCCCGTACAAAAACTGTCGGGAGAACAGCTTCAGCGCCTCGGATCGCACAATGTTGCCGATGCGTTGCGCTATTTCTCCGGTGTGCAACTGAAAGATTACGGAGGTATCGGAGGATTGAAAACGGTTAATGTCCGAAGTTTGGGCACAAACCATGTAGGAGTTTTTTACGACGGCATCGAACTGGGAAATGCACAGAACGGGACAGTCGACCTGGGACGTTTCTCGCTTGACAATATGGAAAGTGTCACCCTCTACAACGGCCAAAAAAGTGCCATTTTCCAATCAGCTAAAGATTTCGGGGCAGCTGGAACCATCTACCTTCAGACACGGACACCGAAATTCAAGGACAATAAAAAATACAATGTCAAAGCAACCTTCAAGACCGGCTCTTTCGGTGTTGTTAATCCTGCGGTTCTTTGGGAGCAGCAGATAAACGACAAATTGAGCAGTTCTTTCAGTGCAGAATACATGTATACAACCGGAAAGTATAAATTCCGTTACGCAACAGAAGGCGGATACGACACGACAGCCGTCCGGCAAAACGGAGATGTAAACGCTTTGCGCATCGAGCACGGACTGTACGGAACTGTCAAAAACGGATACTGGCGAACCAAACTCTATACCTATTTCTCCGACCGAGGCTATCCCGGCGCCATTGTACGCAACAAGTTTACTCATGAAGACCGCCAGAACGATGCCAACTTCTTTGCGCAAGGCATGTTCCGGAAGCATTTCTCAGACAAGTATCGCTTTATGGCCAGCGCGAAATATGCCTACGATTACCTGCATTATCTTGCCGATCCGCATAAGGACGAATCGCTGATGTATATCAACAACCGTTATCGCCAGCAGGAAGTGTATGTTTCAACAGCCAACTGCTTTGATCTGACATCGTTCTGGAGTTTCAATCTGTCGGTTGACTGGCAATTCAATCTTCTCAACGCAAATTTAAAGGATTTTGTCTATCCGCGGCGCAACACCGGACTTTTTGCCGCTGCCACGGCTTTTGACTTTGACCAGTTCAAGTTGCAGGCAAGTGTTCTGGGCACTTTCGTTTCTGACAAACTGAAAGAAGAAGAAAAGGGAGAAACGGCTTCCGACAAAATGGAATGGACTCCTTCTGTAGTCATCAGCTACCGGCCGTTCAAGAAAATCGGTCTGAACTTCCGTGCGTTCTACAAGCGGATATTCCGGATGCCTACATTGAACGACCTCTACTATACATTTGTAGGAAACGCTTATCTCGATCCGGAATATACAAATCAGTATAACGTAGGCGCCACTTATGAAAAGGAGTTTGCTGATTTATGGATAAAACGCATCGAGTTGCAGGCAGATGTCTATTACAACGAGGTAAAAAACAAAATTGTGGCCACCCCCACTTCAAATTTCTTCCGCTGGACAATGATCAACTTGGGCGAAGTGGAAATCAGGGGGATTGATTTCGCCCTGCAGACAGACTGGAAATTCGGGCGTGAAGTTTTTCTCTCCGGAAGGCTGAACTATACCTATCAGAAGGCACAAGACTTTACCGACCCGACCGATGAGTTTTATGGAGGACAGATTCCATATATCCCCTGGCACAGCGGCTCTGCTGCGCTTAATCTCAACTGGAGGTCGTGGGAAGCGAACTATAGTTTCGTCTATACGGGAGAAAGGTATTCTTCGCAAGCCAATCTGCCTGTCAATTACCAGCCATCGTGGTATACCAGTGACTTTTCTGTTGCAAAACGCCAGCAAATCCGCTCGCACGAACTGAAACTGACATTGGAGGTGAACAATCTGCTGAACCAGCAATATGAAGTGGTATCCTGCTATCCCATGCCCGGAATCAATTTCAAGTTTATAGTCCAATATACATTCTAAAAAACAGTCTATGAAGATGAAAATATATCCATTCGTTTTTTTATCTCTTCCGGTTGCGCTTTTCGGTTGCCGTGAAGAGCTGCCGGTGCTCGATTCTGAGAAAGAATACATCACGTATCCCACCGATCCGCAGACTATTGAAGGATTCTTTCTGCTTAACGAAGGAAACATGGGAAGCAACAAATGTACAATCGACTTCTTCAGCGCACGGGGCGGCTATTATTTGCGCAACATTTATCCGGAAAGCAACCCCAGCATCGTCAAGGAATTGGGTGACGTTGGCAACGACATCCAGATACACGACGGAAAAATGTATGCGGTGGTCAACTGTTCGCATTTTGTAGAAGTAATGGATGTCAGTACGGCAAAACATCTGGGAAGCGTAGACATAACCAACTGCCGGTACATCACGTTCAACGGTGACAAGGCATACGTAAGTTCGTATGCAGGACCGATACAGATTGATCCCGAAGCACGCCCGGGCAAAGTTGTGGAATTTGACACAAATACACTTCAGATAACCCGTGAAGTGGTGGTAGGATATCAGCCGGAAGATATGGTTATCTCCAACGGAAGGCTGTACGTGGCCAATTCGGGAGGATATCGCTATCCGAACTACGACCGTACCGTATCTGTCATCGACCTGGAAAGTTTTCAGGTTGTCAACACCATTGACGTAGCCATCAATCTGCACCGGATGGAAATGGACTCAAGAGGCAATATCTATGTCATCTCTCGGGGAGATTATTACGGAAACAGCTCTGACATTTATGTCATAGACTCGGCAACGGAAACCGTAACAGGAAACCTTGGAGTGTCTGCCAGTCAGATGTGGATCGATGACGACTTGCTTTACATTATCTCTTCCGAGTGGAGCTATACGGATACAGACAATAAAGTCAGCTATCTAATTTATGATACAGCCCAAGGCAAAGTGGTTTCAGAAAATTTCATCACCGATGGAACGGAAGCAGACATCCGGATGCCGTATGGTATTGCTGTCAATCCGGAAACAAAAGAAATTTATGTGAGCGATGCGACTGATTATGTTACGCCGGGGTATCTGTACTGCTTTTCTCCCGAAGGGAAAAAACAGTGGAGCGTACGTACAGGCGACATACCCGCCCATTTCGCATTCACCACAGAGGATTTCTACTACAACGATACGCCGGAAGAAACGACTTCATCGGCCTATATCACCAAGGTGATCGAATACATGCCTGCCCCGGGACAGTTTGTCAATGCCATGCCGGAATATGAAGAAGGCGACACGCAGGAAGACATGAACCGCAAAGCACTCGAAGCAATCGGAAACAACAAGCGCGGCATGGTTTCTTTAGGAGGATATGGCGGATATATAACTGTTGGCTTCGACCACCAGATTGAAAACAAGGCTGGATTAAGAGATTTCCGCATACTTGGAAATGCCTTTCAGGGTGCATCCACAGCAGCCAGCGGAGGAAGCTATGAACCTGGAATTATCCAAGTGGCAGTGGATGAAGATAACGACGGACAGCCGGACGACGGACAGTGGTATGAAATAGCCGGAAGCGCGCATCACGACCCGACTCAGGAAACATGGTACAGCACCTCTTTGAACGCCGGCAATGACATGGCCTTCTATGACGACTATGAGATCGTTTACCAGGCTCCGGACCAAGAACCGTCTACCGAAGAAGAGCAAAAGAAATACATTCCGTGGACAGACAACAAAGGCAACCAAGGATACATCACAAAAAACACATACAACAGACAAGCGTACTATCCGCAGTGGATTGCAGAAAAAGAAATCCGCTTCAAAGGATCACGTCTGCCGCAAAATGCCGTAGATCAAAGCGGGAACGGGACTTATTTCGTTCTTTATCCATTTACCTACGGATACGCGGACAATGCAACGAATGCCAGTGACGAATCGGCCATAGACATTGACTGGGCAGTAGACGCTGAAGGAAATGCGGTTTCACTTCAGGGTATCGACCTCGTCAGAATCTACACGGGTGTCAATCAGGAGAACGGATGGATAGGAGAATGTTCGACTGAGGTAAGCGGAGTAGAAGACCTCCATGTGCTGGGAACAGAGATTCCCACCCGATAAAAACAGCTATCCGCTTCACTCCTGACAGCTGAATCCAACTCCCGGCAGACCCACATACAGTCTGCCGGAGGGAATGCTTTGTCCATACACAAAAACAATTAGCACTATTTATAAATCTAAACAAAAAGAAAAAATGAAACAATTATGCAAAATGCTCTTGCTGCTTTCGTTTGTCGGCGCAGCATCGTGTAAAGAAGATTATGCGGGCGGAGAACCCGAAAATCTGACATTCGGGCTGACAGACAGTATAGAAAGCGAAAAACCTGTAATCCTGATTTCGGATGAAACGTATAAGGCTCAGTTTCTGGCTGAGCATGCAAATGAAATCTCCACGAACGGAGTTCCCGCCGGATGGACTGTCAGCGTAAGCAAAGACTCGGGGTATGTAGCGGTTACGGCGCCATCCGCCTCATCCGGTGCAGACCAAACGTTCTCCCTGCAACTGACGGCCAAAGGTGAAAACGGACAGACAGCCACGGCACAGATCGACTTCTATCATGCAACATTTGACGATCCGAAAGGAGCCTTGGTCTTGAATGAAGGAAACATGACTTCTGAGAACGGATCACTTCTTTATATCACCCCCGAAGGATATATGATTAACAATGTATACAAACGGGTGAATGGAACCGAGCTGGGAAATGTTCCGCAAGATATGTACCGGTACGATGGAAAACTCTACATCATCTCGCAAAACGGAAACGGCAATGCGACCGGTGCAGAATTTGAAAATGACGGCATGCTGATAGTTGCAGACGCACGCTCGCTGAAAAAGAGCCGGAATTTCCTGAAAGAAGAGTTCAGCCAGCTGGACTGGCCCACGCATATCGCCGTCATCGATGAACAGCATATCTATATCCGAGACAACCGGGGAGTATGGCGGCTGAATATGGAAGATCTGTCACTGACATTCATTGAAGGAACCGAGAGTGCCCCCAAAGCACCGTTTGCCGTGGTTGGAGGAAAAGTGTACACGTATTATAACAGATCGTTCAACATGACAGGACTCCTTGAAATAACTCCGGGAAACGACAGGGCAACAGACATTTCCGTTCCATTCTATTCGCTTTACGGAATAACAGGAATAGCTCCCGCCGATAACGACTGCCTTTGGATTATGAGTTCGAAATTCGGAGGAGAAATTTCAATGAACCTTTATGATCCGTCTGCAGGAAACGACGGAAAATTGAAACGGAACTATATCAGCGAACTGCCTTCTGAAGGCTCCTCCGGCCGCTCCTTTACGGCGCAAGGCAACACAATCTATTATGCCAGCGGAACAGCAATCTATCGCCTGGTGTTCAATCCGGACGCAAAGACAGGCAGCAAAGATCCGCAGGACGAAATGCTGGTCGATCTTTCTTATCTTGACGACAATGCGGCTATCCTGTATAACGGGCTGGGTGTAAATCCTACCACAGGCTATGTCTATGCAAACACGTTGAAGGGAGTCGGCCCGTTCTACACAACCAATCAGATCTGGGTATTCAACTTCTCCGACAATGTAAACGCGCCGTTGTTCAAGTTTGAAAATTACACCCGTTTCCCCGCAGGATTCTTCTTTAACTATTGATATACAAACCTCAGAGCCTGTTTGTCTTCCCCCACGGAGCGGTTCTTCAGAACCGGACAAGCAAGCTTTTACAAAAACATACTTTTATGAACAAGACATTCACCTATTTTTTCGCCACCAGCCTGTGGCTTGCCGCCTGTACCAACGAACAGCCCAAAGAATCACAACCAGATACAGAGCCGACAGATACTGTACCGGCATCTGTCACTTTAGGCGGATATGCCTCTCCGGAGAGCGTGCTGATTCTAAACGAAGGCGCACGTATGCTTGAAAACGGTTCTCTTGCCTATATCAGTCCGGACGGAAACATCCAGTCCGATATATACAAAAGCACCAACGGAACAGAATTAGGCAATCAGGCCATAGCTCTTGATTTATACGGGAACAAGCTCTATATTATCTGCAACGACTACCTGAAACCGGAAGGAGTGTCCGAAGGCGACGGTCTGCTGATTATCGCCAATGCGGAAACTCTTCAGAAAGAGAAGGCTTATCAGCGCGAAGAAATGGTGTTCGCCCGCCCGGAAGGATGCAAACAGGAAAACGAATATCTTGAAATGGAATCCAGCCTGTCGAATATCATCGTACTGGACGAAAAGAACATCTTCATTGCAGACGCACAGGCCGTATATCGTTTTGACAGCACCACCGGAAAGCTGGCTCTGATAGAAGGAAGCTATGCATTCGGAAATCAGGGAGTAACCATCGAATCCATCATTTCTCCCAGCGGCATGACAGCCATCAACGGATGCATCTATGCAGGAGCCGGAGGCTTCTGGTCGGAAACCATGCTGGTGGAGTTTGTCAAAGGAAGCGATAAAGTCAACCGCACGCTGAAGCTCGGGAAAGGAAACCTCATCAGCGGCTTATGCAAATTAAATGACAGCACGTTAGTGGCGGGCACTTATGCAAGGGAGAGCAAAAGCAGCTACCTTTATTATATAGACATCAAGGACTGGGCGGTCAAAGACGAAAAGAGAATCAATGAAACCATCTCGCCGGACGTTTTCACTGCAACCTCCTCAGGCATATTCGCTTATAACGGAGATATCTATTTCCCGCAAGATGATGCGTCGCTTGCACGCATCTCATCAGAGACAGGAAGAACCGAAGAAGTGCTGAATGTCCGGAATGATGCGGCCAACGCCAACGGATTCGACTGCATGACCGTGGATGCGACGAAAGGATGGCTCTACATTTCAACGCACATGCAAAATTCCGAAAGCATTATCCCAGAATCTAACCTTTTGATCTATGACTTGAACGAAGAAACGCCCAGGCTTTTAAAAGACTTTTCCAACCTCACCCGATACGCAGCCGGAATCTATCCAACCAATAGATTTTCAGCAAATTAATAATTCTCCTACATTTTTGCATAAAAAGTGTAGGAGAAACACTATAAATGAGTATATTTGCCGATGATAACTCATTTAACAACATTACCATGAACAAACACCTAACCTTTCTCTCAGCACTGGCCATCGCTGCCGGGCTGAACCTGAACGCTCAGAACGCCAACCGGCTGACTGTTCAAACGAACAAGATCGGTGCGGAGATTCAACCCACCATGTACGGACACTTTTTCGAAGACATCAACTTCGGGGCAGACGGGGGCTTGTATGCCGAACTTGTAAAGAACCGTTCGTTTGAATTTCCGCAGAATCTGATGGGGTGGGACACATTCGGCAATGTCACCCTGCAAGACGACGGACCGTTTGAACGCAATCCGCATTATGTGCGGCTCGCGGCTCCGGGACATCCGCACAAACGCACCGGCATTGAAAACGAAGGTTTCTTCGGCATCGGAATCAAATCCGGCGAGCCTTACCGGTTCACGGTGTGGGCGCGCGGAGAAAACCAGAAAATCAGAGTGGAACTGATAGACAACGCTTCGATGGGGGAAACGCAGGTAATCACGGCAAAAGATCTGAACATCAATTCGAAGGAATGGAAAAAATATCAGGTCGTGCTTACTCCGAATGTTACATTTGCAAAAGCTCATCTGCGTATTTTCCTGGATTCACCGGGTACTGTCGATCTGGAACATGTTTCATTGTTCCCCGTCAACACGTGGAAAAACCGTGAAAACGGTTTGCGCAAGGATCTGGTACAGGCGCTTGCAGATACAAAGCCGGGCGTTTTCCGCTTTCCCGGAGGATGCATCGTTGAAGGAACCGATATCGACGACCGCTACCAATGGAAAAACTCGGTAGGCCCTGTGGAAAACCGTCCGTTGAATTCCAACCGTTGGGAATACACATTCCCCCACCGCTTCTATCCCGACTATTTCCAGTCGTATGGAATGGGATTCTTCGAACTTTTCCTGTTGGCCGAAGATCTGGGCGCAGAACCGCTTCCGGTTGTAAATTGCGGACTTGCATGCCAGTATCAGAACAATTCGCCCGAAGCGCATGTCAAGGTTGAGGACTTGGGAAGCTATATCCAGGACGCGCTCGACTTGATTGAATTTGCAAACGGTGACACCAATACCAAATGGGGAAAACTCCGCGCCGACATGGGGCATCCGGATCCGTTCAACCTGAAATTCATCGGCGTAGGAAACGAGCAATGGGGACCGGAATACCCGGAACGGCTGAAACCGTTTGTAGAAGCCATCCGCAAGGCATACCCCGACATAAAGATTATCGGCTCGTCCGGCCCGAACTCTGAAGGCAAGGATTTCGACTATCTTTGGCCCGAAATGAAAAAGCTGAAAGTAGACCTGGTGGACGAACATTTCTACCGTCCGGAAGACTGGTTCCTGAAATCAGGCAGCCGTTATGACAACTACGACCGCAAAGGTCCGAAAGTCTTTGCCGGCGAATATGCATGCCACGGCAGAGGAAAGAAATGGAACCATTTTCACGCTTCGCTGCTGGAAGCCGCTTTCCTGACCGGTGTGGAACGCAACGCCGATGTGGTTCATATGGCAACCTATGCTCCGCTGCTGGCTCATGTGGAAGGATGGCAATGGCGTCCGGACCTCATCTGGTTCGACAACTTGCGCTCTGTACGCACATGCAGCTGGTATGTCCAGTCAATCTACGGGCATAATGCCGGAAGCAATGTAGTTCCTCTTACGATGGATAAAAAACCGGTCAGCGGACAGGAAGGCCAGAACGGGCTTTTTGCCAGCGCCGTATGGGACGAACCGACGCAAAGCTACATTGTAAAAGTAGTGAACACCTCCGACAAGGCCCAGCAGCTCAACGTGGAGTTCGCCGGAATGAAAAAGTCGTTTCAACTGACTGACGGAAAATGCATTACCCTGCACTGTGACAATCCGGATGCCGAAAATACGCTGGACGAACCGGACAGAATCGTTCCGAAAGAAACTTCAATCGGAATCGAAGGCAATACATTGGACACCCAAATTGGTCCGATGACATTTGCCGTATACAAATTCGTCAAGTCCAAGAAATGATCTGAGGCAGCACCTGTCTGAATCATATTTCGGGCGCAGAGCCACAAGGCCGCAGAGAAAACCCCTGCGCCTTTGCAGCTCTGCGCCCGACCTTTACATCAGGGATGGCGTTTCCCTACCATTCTCCATATGCGCAAAGACGGTATCCCAAAAAGAAAAGATAGCCGCATGAAAGGAGCAGCATCAGCAAAGCAACTCCCCAAGCTTTCCGTTTGTCATTTGAATTGCACTTCATTCCAGACGTTTTTTTGCCGGTTTCAAAAATCGCTATACCGTATGACAAAACGATGAAGAAGAGATGACTTGTGCATGACATTGTCATTTTACTGAAAATCCCTTAACTCTGCGGAAGAGAATCTTAATACATGTTATAAAACATGCTTTTTAAGCCCAAATGTTTGCAGATAACCCAAAAGTCCGTATCTTTGCAATGTGTTTTTCATAGTATTAGATTTTAAGGTTAACAAAGGTTGGAGTACAGCGGTACTCCTTTTTTTATGCCTGTATGTTCCGCCTGTCATTTCCGGCTTCTCCCTCAGCCATACAAACCGTCCGCATACATGTTCCGACGGCATCCGCGTTCAGAAAAAGAAAAGACCTTCTTCCGTTATTTCGGCAGGAAGGACAAAAAATCGTTTCTCCCGCCAGAAACTGTAAACCGCATTGCGGTTCGTATAAACGACATTGCGGTTTACAAAAACCACACTGTGGTTTGTACAAACCTCATTGCGGTCTGAAGATTCGTCCAAACAATTCTGAAGTTTTTGACAGGAGAATCCATTTTATGAACGATTTTGTTCTCGTTCTTCAAAAAAATAAGCCTATCTTTATGCACATATTAACCAAAGCTTTAAGATCGAATGAGAAAACAATTCCTTTACTGCATCCTTGCCTGCACCGCACTCGGCACCGAGGCAAATGCCCTGAACATTCCCAAAACATATGTGCCCAAAAACAAGAGCATGTATCACAAGGAATGGATCGATTTCAACAAGAACGGACAGAAAGATGTTTACGAAGACCCGAACGCTGACATCAATGCACGCATCGAGGACCTTCTCTCTCAAATGACAATGGAAGAAAAGACCTGCCAGATGGTAACGCTCTACGGCTACCAGCGGGTGCTGAAGGACTCGCTTCCTACATCGGAATGGAAAAACCAGCTGTGGAAGGACGGAATCGGCGCAATCGACGAACATCTGAACGCTTTCCGCGGGTGGGGAGTGCCGCCTCTCAAGAACGATCTGGTATGGCCGGCATCAAACCATGCGTGGGCGCTGAATGAGGTGCAACGCTTCTTTATAGAAGAAACACGGCTCGGAATCCCGGTAGACTTCACGAACGAAGGCATCAGAGGGGTGGAGAATTACATCGCCACCAATTTCCCCACACAGCTTGCGCTGGGGCATTCATGGAACCGCGACCTGATACACAAGGTCGGATATATCACCGGACGGGAGGCCAGGCTGTTGGGCTACACCAATGTGTATGCTCCGATTCTGGACGTAGGCCGCGACCAGCGTTGGGGACGTTACGAAGAGGTATACGGCGAAAGTCCTTACCTGGTGGCCGAACTGGGCATTGAAATGGCTAAAGGCCTGCAGACCGACATGCAGGTGGCGTCAACCGCAAAACACTTCATCGCGTACAGCAACAACAAAGGGGCGCGCGAAGGCTTTGCCCGCGTCGATCCGCAGATGTCCTGGCGTGAAGTGGAAAACATCCATGTATATCCTTTCTCCAGAGTGATCCGTGAGGCAGGGATTTTAGGCGTCATGAGCTCATACAACGACTATGACGGCTTCCCGATTCAAGGAAGCTATTACTGGCTCACCAAGCGTCTGCGCGGTGAAATGGGTTTCCGTGGCTATGTAGTATCAGACAGTGATGCCGTAGAATATCTCTACAGCAAACACAAAACAGCCAAGGACATGAAAGAAGCGGTCCGCCAAAGCGTTGAAGCGGGACTGAACGTGAGGTGCACATTCCGCTCGCCCGATTCGTTTGTGCTCCCGCTCCGTGAACTGGTCAAGGAAGGCGGAATCAGCATGGAAACCATTGACAACCGCGTGCGTGGTGTGCTTCGGGTCAAATTTATGCTGGGCCTGTTCGACTCTCCCTACCAGACTGATCTGGAATTGGCCGACAAGGAGGTGAACAGCGCCGAACACCAGGCCGTGGCTCTGCAAGCCTCACGCGAAGGACTCGTGCTGCTGAAGAATCAGGACAACCTGCTTCCGCTCGACAAGTCAAAAATCAGACGCATTGCCGTATGCGGGCCCAATGCCGATGAAAAATCATTCGCTCTTACACATTACGGACCGGTTGCCGTGGAAGTCACAACCGTACTGGAGGGCATCAGAAATCAAGTGAACGAAGGCACGGAGGTGATGTATGCAAAAGGATGCGACCTGGTGGATCCGCATTGGCCGGAATCGGAAATCATCGACTATCCGCTTACCGGCGATGAAAAGAAAGGCATAGCCGAAGCCGTGGAAAAGGTGAAGCAAAGTGATGTGGCGGTAATGGTGTTGGGCGGAGGCATACGGACCTGCGGAGAAAACAAGTCGCGCACCAGCCTCGAACTCCCTGGCCATCAGCAGGAGCTGCTCGAAGCGGTAATGGAAACGGGAAAGCCCGTTGTGCTTGTACTGATAAACGGCCGCCCTTTAAGCATCAACTGGGCCGACAAGTTTGTTCCGGCCATTCTGGAAGCGTGGTATCCCGGATCGCAAGGAGGCAGGGCAATTGCAGAAGCATTGTTCGGCGACTATAACCCGGGAGGAAAGCTGACGGTTACATTCCCGAAAACCGTAGGGCAGATTCCGTTCAATTTCCCCGCCAAACCGGCATCGCAGGTTGACGGAGGGCAGACTCCGGGCATGGGAGGAAACCAGGCGCGGATCAACGGACCGCTTTATCCGTTCGGCTATGGATTGAGCTACACCACATTCGAATATTCCGACATGCGGCTCTCTTCCTCGGTCATCACCGACCATCAGCCGGTAACGGTGACATGCAAGGTCAAAAACACCGGCAGCCGTGCAGGAGATGAAGTGGTGCAACTTTACATGCGCGATGTTGTCAGTTCGGTAACCACTTACGAGAAAAGTCTGAGAGGGTTCGAACGCGTGCATCTGGAACCGGGTGAAACGAAAGAAGTGAAGTTCGAACTTCTTCCGCGTGACTTCCAGCTTCTGGACATCGACAAGCACTGGGTGGTTGAACCGGGAATGTTCCAACTGATGATCGGAGCTTCATCCGAGGATATCCGCCTGAAGAAAGGTCTTGAAATAAGGGCATACGGCAGAGGGGCAACAGGCGAAACGATCCAGTCTGATCCGACCGACTTCATCAGTGCCAGCAAAAACGCAAGCCATATCATCCACGTGGTAGACGGCGACTATTCGACCACATGGACCGGCGATAAGGGCGAATACATTTCGTTTGAACTTGCAGACAACACGAAGATCGACCACATGCTTGTTACATGGAAGAATGCGAAGTCCGGTTCGACCTATGAGATACAGATTTCAAGCGGAGGCGGCCAGTTCCTTCCAGTACAGAAAGGAGCCGTCAGGCCGAATGCCGACGATGACATCCGCTTCAATCTTACCAGCGGAAGCGACATCCGTATCCTGATTACCAGCGGAAAGGCAGAAATCGCAGAAGTGAAATTGCCGGAGCTGAGGAAGGAATAAGGGTTTATAGGGAATGATTTTTAATGTTTAAGTTAAAAATCATTCCCTATAATTTGTTTACTAAATATAAATTTACTTCTTTTGCAGAGGAATCTCAGCTAGCCAGAGGGTTAGGGGGAAGAGAGGTTCTTTATATTATATATAATAAAAGAAAGGCGTTTACGGAACGTTATCTTCTACGCTCAAACTTCGCAACTTTGATCTACAGGAAGATAAGGCAACGGAAGCGTCCACAGGATGTTATATGGGGATACTATATCCTGTAGTATCAATTATATATCATCTGGGCGTGGGCTAGCTGCGTTGCTTATCCTTGTAGATGGGCAATGCGAAGGCCTGAGCGTGGGATAAGCAAGAGTACAGACTCCCATGCCTTTTTTATTTATTACAAGCTGAATCAGGGGAGGCTATAAGCGCAACAGCTTAAGAAAATGAAAAAGGCATCACTGTTCTTTATTGGGGTTATTATACTGGTATCCTGCGAAAACAAAGATTCAAAATCGGCATTTCTTGCCGAACGGGACTCCATCATCAATATCAACAATCGGCAAAAACAAGAACTTAAGGCACTAAACTCTACTATGAATATCATTTCTATGAGTTTAGACAGCATCGCTCAGCAAGAAAAACTAATCTATTTTTCTCAAGAAGGTACAGCATTGCCAAGGAGGCAAGTATTAGATAACCTATATTATTTTAAGGATTTGCTCGAACGTCAGCGCGCACAGATAAGCGCATTGCAAGACTCTCTTCAGCATGCAGGAACTCCTCTGATAGAGAAATTGAATAATGTCATAGCCTTTTTGAACCAGCAACTGGGAGAGAAGGATAAAACAATTCAAGAACTTACCAGAGATTTATCTCAAAAGAACAGAAGCATTTCCCAACTCCAAAAACATGTAGGTTCATTACAAGAGAATATTTCAGAGCTGGAACAAAAAAATCAGTTCCAACAAAAAGCTTTGGACATACAGAACGAAATGCTCAATGAGTGCTATGTCAGAATCGGTACCAGAAAAGAGCTTCAGCAGGCAAATCTGCTCACGGGCGGAATATTGAGAAAGAAGGTTAATTATGTCAACTTGAACAAGAAACAGTTCACAAAAGTGGATATACGCCAGTTCAAAGAAATAAATATCAATTCCAAGCGTCCCAAAATACTAACCCCTATGCCGAAAGATTCCTATCGGATTGAAAATGTGAATGGAGGAACAATTCTGCATATTACTGAACCTTCCAAATTTTGGAGCGTATCCAACTACTTGATTATACAAATCAATTAAAAAATCATCACTCAAATTATTGCAAAATGAAAAACATTAGTGTCAAATTGATCGCAGTATGTGCAATCATGCTGTTTCATGTAATGTCCGTATCAGGACAAACAGTAAAGAAGCATATTGTAGACCGTGGGGAAACGCTTGCATCCATTGCAAGCCTGTACGGAGTCACCCAAGAAGAAATCATCCAACTGAACCCAGATGCCGCACGATTCGTATATGTGGGGATGGAGTTAAGTATTCCCATAGTTTCCATCAACGCTGAGAAACAACATAATGAAATCGTACCATATCCTACCAACGATGTACATACAAATAGAACTCCAACAATACACATAGCCTCAAATAACTCAGATTCATTTGAAAAGAATCGAAACTCACTCTTTTGGGAAATAGGTTACTCAGCCTCATCATTTGACGATGTCAAGTTATCCGGAAGTTATGGCTTTAGCGGGACTATATTACCATGGAAGTTAGTTAACAGATTATACATAGGTATTCATTTCTCAGCATTAAATTTCAATTTCGGATTGGTTGACAGTGAATATGCATCCTGCGACATAAAGTTTGGTCCCGCACTAGGATATTATTTTACAGAAACGACCTTTGTGTCAATGCCTATTAATATAGTTTGCAATGTAAACCCTGAAGGCAAAAGTGATAAAACGCGGACAGCTTGGGGTATGCAAGTTTCTCCTTCAATTTATTTAGGAAAAAATTTTGGAATATATATTGGCCCCCAGCTCACCATTGGATTTTCAGAAGGTTCTAAAGCCAATATAGGATTTAAAGCAGGTGTGTATTTTTAATAGACAATGCAGCGAACTAAAAAGAGAAGCTGTTATGTAAAATTTAGAACCACTATTATTATTATAACGAAGAATTAAAAAAGACTTATGAAGAACTTTATCAATCTTTTGCCATTACTTTCATGCATGATAATGGCATTTATCCTTTCTGCTTGTAAGGAAGATAATATAGAGCAATCTGTAGATCTGACAATCCCTGATGATACAAATCAAGAAGATCCATCCAACTCGGATGAGCCTTCCTCTAATAATTATGTACTTCTTTCAGCGACAGAAAAGTCTGTAAACTTAAATATTACTACCTTAGAGCTTAGTAACCCTATATATGAAATTGATAAATGGAGTGGTAAGACTGTCTTAAAATCTTACGATAAATATGGCGAGTCTTCTTACTATTCATTTATTTATGAATTGCCTGATAATGTAACTTGTTATTGTCCTTCCCTTTATGATATAGAGTGCACATTAAATTCAAGACATCTGATTTCCGAAACTAAAATAGGGCGAGAATCATATATATACGAATATGATTCAAGAAACAGACCTATTACGATAACCTCTCAATACGGAACATCAGCGCAATCAAAACAAACCGTAAGCCTTACATATGACAACACATTTAATATCATTAGCAAAAAGATGACTGATTATAAAGGCGAAATTCTTGATGAGATCTCGGTAGAATATACTGCAATTCCAGCAAAAACTATTCCCCTGCAATGCCTTGATGTAACAGTTGGAAACATTTTTGACCACTTCCATAAATGGCCATTCACGGAAACGGGACTTTATGGAAATGTCATTCCATTATATCTTATACAGCGAATTATTTATTCCAATGGAAGAGAAATAGAATTTGACTACACACTTGATAATAAAGGATATGTTATAGAGATGATAAAAAAGGTTTATGGCGCATCGAGCACATCCATAAGTATATGGAATTTTGAATGGAAATCCGTATCCACCCCCTCTTATACTAATTGGCTTTTCTCTGATATAACCTCTCCGTATTACCGCTATTTACAATAAATCAATTAAGATTTAAAGTATGAGAACAGAGAACATTTAGATCTATTTACTTAACAATTTAAATACAAACAAAATGAAAAAAATTATGCATTGGCTTTTGACCTTATTTATTGTATTGCCTTTGGGCATATCACTTCAAGGTTGTAACAACGAATCGGAAAGTAGTGAATCTGGGCTAATAGGTATGTGGCGTGCCTCAGGAGGTTCTTACCAAGGAGAGTCATATCTGTTCGTTTATGAATTTATTAATGAAAATACTGTAATAGATTATAGTACTGTAAGTAGTAGTTCCGATGGATGGATTGGAGATTTCGAAACGTTACCAGGACATAACGGATGGTATTATTCTCCGTCTGCTGTGCGTTATTTAACATATTATGTTATTGACAACAAAATATATATTAATGATGGTACTCTTCTTACGTTATTGGACACTCAATTAATAAAGGATAATTCATCGATCAGTTATAATAAATGGTGGTAGGATTATAAATATATCATGAGAACCAGTATTTAAAAATATATCTTGGTTCGCATGTACATGAGTATTAACTGATTGTAAATAGCGGTAATACGGAGAAGCCAATTAGTATAAGAGGGAAAGGTTATAGTCCTAAATTAAAAAAACAGTAAATGAGATGAAAGAGAAATTAAAATTAATAGCACGCACTAAGGTTCTGATATATGCAACAATATTATTGGTAAGTATTGTTTCATTAGTGTCATGCGGAAGTTTTGCCCAAGGATTCATGACTGGTTTAGGAGGATATGGCGGCTATGGCACCAGTATGTATGGCGGAAATATGAATTATCTATTGGATCCCAATTATGCTATCATGCAAACAATGTCGCAACAGAACCAATATAATCAGATATTCGGTACGTTAGCCACACAAAGTATAAACCAAGTCAATACAGAATGGGAACAAGAATATCAAGAATTTTGCCGCTATAATAAGAAATCTGATGGAAGTAATTACACCAAACAAGAATGGCTAGCATTAAAGGGAAAATCAGCCAATAGCAACATATCTACAAGCCATGGCAGCTCGTCCTCTTCACGTTCTTCATCCTCTCATCTTTGCCGAAAATCCTCTGCATCTGACATTACACATTGCAATGGTAACGGAATTTGCTCCAAATGCAATGGAAAAGGCAAATACTATGATACGCCCTTTGGTAATGGTCACTGGGTAGACCCGTGTATCATCTGTAACGGCAATGGGAAATGTCCCAGTTGTAAAGGAACAGGGAATCTGTAATTTTTTAATAAAAACTCTTGAAGAAATAAATAAAATGAAAAAAACAACTAATCTTTGGTCTTTTATTATTGTACTAGCAATAATACTTCCATTATTTGTATCGTCTTGTGGAGAAAAAGAAGAACTGAACTCTAATATAGATGAAGAAAATAATGAAAATTTAAACGATGACAAATCCAATAACGAAGGAGATGAACAAAAAACCAATCGAGGGCCTGTTTCTTCATTCTTTGAAGGTAATGGAACGCTATATTCTCCTTATTTAATCCATACGGCTGCCGATTTACGTAAACTATCTGACGATGTAGCTGCAGGAAAAACATATAGAGAAGAATTCTTCAAAATGACTCAAGACATAACTATTAATGATAAATTACCAAATACAATCGAAGAATTAAACGAAAATGAATATGAGCAATGGATTCCTATCGGAAGAGGAGAAACCCCATTCTGTGGCACATTTGACGGAAACAATCATATTTTAAGAGGCATATACATCAACAAACCCCAAAATGATACTTTAGGAGTTTTCGGATATCTGGCAGGAACCATCAAAAACTTAACTATAAAAGATTCTTATATAAAAGGTCATAAGCACATAGGAAGTATTGCCGGCATTTCAACATTTGAAAATATCGGAGGAATAAGCTACAAATCTGTCATTGAGAAGTGTATAAATTATGCAAATATTCAAACAGAACAAAATGAAGGTTCTGGATATGTTGGAGGAATTGTAGGAAACTCAATAAAATTAAGTGAAATAAATAAATGCATAAATTATGGCACAATAACCTCTTACACAAAAGTAGGAGGTATAATTGGTTCAGGAGGTGGTGGAACATGGATAAAAAACAGTATCAATAATGGTACAATCAAAGCCGTTGAGAAATCAGCTGGAATTATGGGAGTCTGTTCAGGAGAAAGCAGTAGCTATATTATTATGAACTGCATTAATAATGGAACAATAGAAGGAAATGATTTATTAGCAGGTATTTGCAGTATATTTGGCTGCAAAACTGGAGGAAACTTAAAATCCTGCGTAAATTATGGAAACATCATTACCAACACCGACAAACGAGGTAGTATTGCAACAAAAATTATAGGGGCTGCAGCCGTTAATGACAATTATTATTTAAATACAGGTTGCCCATATGCATATAGCGAGAAAGACCCGAACAGTAGAATATCTAATAATATATCCATGACAGCTAAAGAAATGCAAGAACTACAATTTCTCACTACTCTAAACAATGTTTTTTCAAGTGAAATATATAGTAAATGGGTATTTGGAAGTAATGGATATCCGACATTGGAATGGGTCAACTAACATTGAAGTGATTTAAACTTATTTCATTCTCTTAAAACCGTATCAAAATGTTAAAGCACAGCGTACAAATAGAATTATTTCTTATATTATGGGTGACCAAACTCATATATAGTGAAAGTCCTATGTACACTGTGCTTGACAAAGATACGATAAAAAATGAAATATTGCCATGTCTTTCCAAGGCAAAACGTGGTTATGTCACTCAAAGTTGTCTCATAGAGGTGGTAAACGCCATCTTATACAAGTTGAAGACCGGCTGCCAATGGGCGTTCCTTCCTGTGAAAGCCCTGTTTGGCGGCAAGGTACTGAGCCATGGTGGCGTGTATCACCATTACAACAAATGGAGCAAGTCTGGCGAGTGGAAATCTATGTGGGTCAGGTTGCTTGACAAACACCGCCATGAGTTGGACATGTCCAGCGTGGATTTGGATGGGAGCTAAACGGCTGCACTCCGTGGCGGTGAAGAAGTCGGATACCAGGGGCGGAAGAAAAGGAAGACGACCAACGCACTCTACCTGACAGGCAGGGACTTCCGATAGCGATGTCCTCTCCGAAATCTGGTGAACACCATGACGTACATGACATAGAAAAGATCTTCAGTGACATGCTCAACGACCTTGAGAAATCCCGTATTCGGGTTGATGGGCTTTTCCTCAATGCCGATGCCGGATTCGATTGTGATGTTTTACGTGGTATCCTGCGTGAAAAAGAGATCATCGCAAACATCTGCGTCAATAAACGGAGAGAAAATGCCGATGACATTTTTTCGATGATGAATTGTATGCCGAAAGGTTTTCTATCGAACGAACCAACGCTTGGATGGACAGTTTTAGGACGCTACTGAACCGGTTCGACACAACTGTTTCAAGTTGGATGTCTTGGAATTACTTGGCATTTGCGGTCTTGTTACTGAAGAAAATTTCAAGAAAACAAAAAGTTTAAATCACTTCATTGTAAGGAATCTAAATATTTCATTATACGGACAAAATGATTATCAAGTGAAATGTCATGAATGTGAAGAATACTTTATGCGTTCTACTGGACATACACATATTATGTGCCCTCAATGTCATGGAAAAGGATATTTCACGATTGATTAAACTTAGCATACAGATTTTTAATAACTCAATAAGTACATATGAAAACATTCAAAACACTTACGTTGCTCAGCTTAGCACTCACATTGTGCAACTGTTCCCAAGACGATAATCTGGCACAAACACCCGATGAAGACAACAACCCGAACAACACGACTCCAATCCTCATAACACCGGAAATCGTAACCACAGATGGCAAAACCATTCCTGTAGAGCTTAACGAAAATTCAACAATCACATTTACCGATGAACACATGGTGATTAACAATAACGGGCAAGAAACCAAGATTAAATTGGAGGATATGTCAAGTTTATCTTATACAACAGAATAGGAATCATTCAAAAAACAATCAAGCCATGATGAAACAAATACGAAATTTAATGGTACTAATCGTCTGCCTTATCCCCGTAGTGATGAATGCACAGGCATTTATGAGATACCACATGAAAGATGGTTCCTACAATGGATTCTATACGAATAGCATTGACAGTATCAAACATGCTACAGAGAATGGAGAAATTGTACAAAAGGTCTATATCGGAGAAAATATTAAAATAATTCCCGTGAATGACATTATTGATATTTCATTTGAATCTGCATTATTAAATAATGGGAATGCTGGTGAATACAAAATTGGTGAATTTGAAGGTAATGATAACTTTAGGAAAGCTTATGTTGATAATAGAGCATCACTGATAGCAAGTAAAACAGGAGGCTTTTTTGCCAATGATACCATACTGTTAGCATCTGCATACAACGATTTCAAATGTTTACTGTTCACCAATGAGAATGGAAGAATAACTCGATATTTTGATGGGAATAACTACCTTATTTTTGATGATGAAGACGATTTCTTCATAGTTGATACTCCAACAGTTTCATATTCGAAGGATACAAGAGCACCAATTAAAGCTATTTGGAATGCTATTTACAAAGTTCTTACTAATAAAAAGGTTCAAGATGCACTTGAAAATACTGAAACTGGATTATCACTTTTAGCTCAAAATATGGATTTAATAACAAATAATCCAGAACTCCACTCACAAAGACTTTGGGTCGCCAGTTTGTCGATGATAGCTTCATTACTTGACCCTTTTTCCTATTTATCTTCTGTCTTAGTTTGGGCTAGTGATGGCAATGAAGGGCTGCAATTTTTTGATGAGTTTTACGATGGAATAGACAGTTCGTATCGTGAACTGTTGAATGAAATGTCTCCAGATGCGGAAACCATGGAAAAGTACAAACAGTTCTACCAAGATAAATATGGAATTAACATCTTTGCACTGCCCGCAACGAATGTACAAGCAACCAGTGCTATTCTAAAAGGCACTATCAGCAGCGGCGATAAGCTAAAGCAAGGAAATGTATATTTCAGAATATGGCCTATGGGTTCTGAAATTGTTAAAGAAATACAAGCAACTCCTGTAGAAATTGTGAATAATCAGTACGAAATAAATACACAAGTAACTCAGCTTATACCGGGAACATGGTATATATATTACCTTGTTTATGACTGTATGGTTGATGGCTTGCATTTCACATATAGTTCCGAAGCTAAAGATTTTACAACCCTTACTCCAACAGTCATTACAGGGGATGCAGAAAATGTAACAAGCAGTTCGGCAATGGTTCATTGTGAATACAACGATTGTGACGAAGGAATATGCGCGGTCGCTTATTCAGCAGAGTTAAATGGAGGTGGAAAGGAAGAAGGGATGATTGTGGCACAAGGAGATGGCCCACAAAGTATCTCATTAACAGGACTGCATCCCAACACTACTTACACCTATCAAGCGGTTGTTCAATACGGGGATAAATCGTTTTATGGAGAAAGTAAAACATTCACGACAGATCCCGTCAGCCTAGCCGGAACATGGACTTTAAATATAGACGGTGAGAACAAAGCCAGAACCCTTACCCTTACAGAAGGAGGAGGTGTCATCGAACAAGAAGATGTCAATGAGAGTTTCAATGGAGGAGGCTGGAGAGTCCAAGATAACAAGTGTATCATTTCAAGAATGATATATATGCCTAGTGCATATACAACTATTGTATTGGATGGTACATTTGACTCAAATAATCCAAATACAATAACAGGTCTAAAATACAATCGGGTCAGCAACATTAATACTGGAGTCACTTCTATTATCGGTGAAAAAAATTTCATCATGACAAGGTAATATATATTTAGTTCTTATTTATGATAAAATAGTATAATAATGCGATTTATAATATTATTAATCAGTCTGTTAATCATAGGACAAACTGATGCAAAAGACATCAATGGTTTAACATCTTATCTAAAGAATTCGGTTAGCGTTAGCGATCAGAAAAAAGTAAATAAACTTAAAAAGAAGGCATCAAAGAAAAGCAAAGCGTCCGACAAAGCAAAATACTATTTAAAGGCTGCCCAGTTGGGAGATTATGAATCACAGGTGGCAATGGGATATTATTATGGATTTGGAGTCTGTTATCCTAGAGCAATTGAAGTTGACGAAGAAAATATGACTATCAAGAATAAATCCTCTTATCAGGCCATAAATAGAAATGCTGCAAAATATTTCTTTGACAACGCACGTAAAAACAATGATGTATCATATCATATGGAACAAGCATCCCTTGGTCTGGTACTTTTATCGTTAGACTCCCTAACCAATAAAAAAATAGCAGAAGAAATGTATTTGACATTACTTCTTTGTGCTGTTGGATTAGAAGAACAAATGGAAAATGACCGTCAAATATATAATCCCAAATCGGTCATTAGAGACGGAGTTAGCACTATTTCTAATGACCGCCATTAGAAAGATGTGGTTGTATATAGTTGGTTCATAGTTATTTGCTACCTTTACCACGATTAAAAGCCTATAAAATTTGATGGGAGATTGTGACATAAAGTTCGTAAACAAGGAGATAACTCCTTTTGGCGGTCTTTCCCTGTTCTTCAAGATGCTTGAGAGATGCCATTTCGATGAGCATCTTGAACAAAGCGGCATTCCGGTTCAAGGTTCCAACAGGGGTTATAAACCGCTTCAGCTCATATTAGGGCTGTTTGCGGGTGTATGGTGTGGCGCAAGCTGTTTCGGGCATCTTGACGTGGTGCGTTATGACACGGCGCTCTGCAAGTTGCTTGGATGGGAGCGCGGAGCGGATCATAGGGCTTACCAGCGTTATTTCAACAAGTTCTCACAGGCCGTCAATCAGCGTGTGTTCGGCGAACTGTTCAGCCGGTTCTTCTCGGAACTGTTGTTTGACAATTGCACATTGGACTTTGACTCTACGGTAATGGTCCGTGAGGGCAATCAGGAGGGGGCTGCCAAAGGGTACAACCCCAAGCATCCCGGCCGCCCGTCACACCATCCTCTTCTCGCCTTCGTCTCGGATATAAGAATGATAGCGAACTACTGGCTACGCCCTGGAAACACGGCATCAAGCAGCAATTGCCTTTCCTTTCTTGAGGACACCCTCTCAAGACTCCGTAACAAGACAGCTGGACTGATCCGCATGGACAGCGGGTTCTTTACGAAGGAGATACTTGACCATCTGGAGGACAGGCATTTAAACTACATTATAGCCTGCCGGTTCAACAACCGTATCAAATGCAGCCTCACCCATGAACACGCATGGGTGGAAGTGGCGGAAGGTCTGGAAATATCCGAAACGACATATAAGGCGGACAGCTGGGACAAGCCAAGAC
>ERZ894203.102-NODE-102-length-88640-cov-17.465598_pt1 | contig 88640 bp, 74 predicted proteins | sample MGYA00380286_ERZ894203 | MGnify/ENA primary metagenome ERZ894203 (study PRJEB32331, sample SAMN06328484) | human gut metagenome | biome: human gut microbiome; feature: stool | host: Homo sapiens | collected 2014-02-06 ... | reverse complement strand
GCCCACGCCGTTTTGGAAAAACATTAAACATGAGTATGCTTGAATGTTTTTTCTCGAACAAATATAAGGACAGAGGGGATTTATTCGAGGGTCTTGAAATATGGAACGATGAAAAGTATCGCAAATTGCAAGGGACATATCCGGTGATGTTTTTAAGTTTTGCAAAAATAAAACAGAATACTTATGAGGGTGCAGTAAAACAGATAAAAAATGAACTTATAAATCTATATAATGCGTTTGATTATATAATGAAAAGTGATTTGTATAATGAAAATGAAAGGCTGCAATACAAATCTGTTCGAGTGGGGATGGATGATGAGACAGCTCAAGAGGCTTTAAATAATCTTTCTCACTATCTCAGCCGTTATTATGGCAAAAAAGTAATCATACTTCTTGATGAGTATGACACACCTATGCAGGAGGCTTATGTAAACGGGTACTGGGAAGAACTTGTAGCTTTTACAAGAAGTCTTTTTAATGCGACATTTAAGACAAATCCATATCTCGAAAGAGCGATAATGACAGGTATAACGAGGGTATCGAAAGAAAGCATATTTTCTGATTTGAATAATCTTGAAGTAGTTACGACATTATCACCAAAATATGAGACTTCATTTGGATTTACTGAAAAAGAGGTGTTTAACGCACTTGATGAACAGGGGCTGCCAGATGAAAAAGAAATTGTGAAAACATGGTATGATGGCTTTAAATTTGGAGAAAAAAGTGATATTTATAATCCGTGGTCGATAATTAATTATCTGGATAAAAAGAAAATCGCATTATATTGGGCTGACTCAAGTTCAAATGGACTGATAAACAGTCTTGTTCAAAAAGGAAGCTCATATATAAAAACAATGGTAGAAAATCTTATCAGGGGTGAAAAAATAAATGTCGTTATAGATGAACAGATAGTATTCTCTGAACTTGATTATTCAGAAGATGCTGTGTGGAGTCTTATGCTTGCGAGCGGCTATTTGAAAGTTGTTTCGTCAGAAGAGTTGAATCTGATAAGAGAAAGCGATAATGAATATGAACTTGCATTGACAAACCGTGAGATATTGTTTATGTTCAGAAAAATGATACTCAGATGGTTCAGTCCCGCAAAGCATGAAACAAATGAGTTTATAAGAGCACTCATAAGTGGTGATATAGAAAGTATGAATGAGTACATGAATGATGTAGCATTGAATACATTTAGTTCATTTGATTCTGGAAAGAAAAAATCTAACAGGAAAGCACCGGAAAACTTTTTCCATGGCTTTGTACTTGGTCTTATAGTAGACCAGACAGAAAACTACATCATTACCTCAAACCGTGAAAGCGGTTACGGTCGATATGACATAATGCTTGAACCAATAGACAAAACAAATGAAAAACTGCCGGGCATCGTAATAGAATTTAAAGTGATAAATCCTAGAAAAGAAAACTCACTTGAAGAAACGGTAAAAGCGGCATTAAAGCAGATAGAAGAAAAAAACTATAATGCAGAGCTTATAAAAAGAGGTGTAAAAGAAGAAAATATTCATCATTACGGTTTTGCGTTTAGAGGTAAAGAGGTGCTGATAGACGGACGGTAGATATTTTCGGAACCGAAAATATCGTAAGAAGAAAGTATCGTGTAAGGATTTTGGCAATTCAGGATGCGAAGCATTGCCAAAATCTGTTACAGTTTATGTTTTTTAAACTGTAACAGGTGCTGATAGACGGCAGGTAGTAACAGGCTTATCTTTTTATGGCTGAACTGTTACGGAAACCTAAATGTTTTGACTGATAACCGTCGTATGTGATACAATAAAAAACAATGGAAAAAAACAGCGGAGGAATACAATGGAGAGAATTAAACAGTCCAATATCAGAAATTTTTGTATCGTAGCACATATAGACCACGGTAAATCTACGCTTGCAGACCGTATCATTGAAAAGACGGGACTCCTTACGAGTAGGGAGATGCAGGCACAGGTTCTTGACAATATGGAGCTTGAGAGAGAGCGTGGTATCACGATAAAGGCACAGACAGTGCGTATCGTATATAAGGCAAAAGACGGTGAGGAATATATATTTAATCTTATTGACACACCGGGTCATGTGGATTTTAACTATGAGGTTTCAAGAAGCCTTGCTGCCTGCGAGGGTGCCATACTTATTGTTGATGCGGCACAGGGTATAGAGGCACAGACACTTGCAAACTGCTATCTTGCACTTGACCATGACCTAGAGATAATGCCTGTCATAAATAAGATAGATCTGCCTAGTGCCGAGCCTGAGAGAGTTAAGAGTGAGATAGAGGATGTTATCGGTCTTGATGCCGAGGATGCACCTCTTATCTCCGCAAAGATGGGAACAAACATAGATGAAGTTTTAGAGCAGATAGTTAAGAAGATTCCTGCACCGTCAGGAGATGTAGACAAGCCGCTTAAGGCACTTATTTTTGACTCATTATATGATGCTTATAAGGGTGTTATCATATTCTGCCGTATATTTGACGGCTGTGTCAAAAAGGGTGACGAGATAAAAATGATGGCAACAGGGGCAAAAGCAGATGTTGTCGAGGTCGGTATTTTTGGAGCGGGTCAGTTTATTCCGTCTGATGAGCTTTCGGCAGGTATGGTAGGCTATATCACGGCAAGTCTTAAAAATGTAAGTGATACAAGAGTAGGTGACACGGTCACGCTTGAAGAAAATCCTTGTGACGAGGCACTTCCGGGATATAAAAAAGTCCAGCCGATGGTCTATTGCGGACTTTATCCGGCTGATGGTGCGAAATATCCTGACCTTAGGGATGCACTTGAAAAACTTCAATTAAATGATGCGGCACTACAGTTTGAAGCTGAGACATCCATTGCACTTGGTTTTGGTTTCAGATGCGGATTTCTTGGTCTTTTGCATCTTGAGATAATTCAGGAGAGATTAGAGAGAGAGTACAATCTTGACCTTGTAACGACAGCACCTGGTGTTATCTATCATGTTTACAAGACAAACGGTGAAATGATAGAGGTTACAAATCCGTCAAATCTTCCTGACCCGTCAGAAATAGAGCATATGGAAGAACCTATGGTTTCAGCCGAGATAATGGTTACTAAGGAGTTTGTAGGTGCGATAATGACACTTTGTCAGGAAAGACGAGGAGTTTATATTGGAATGGAATACATGGAGGAGTCGAGAGCACTTCTTAAATATGACTTGCCGCTCAATGAGATTATTTACGATTTTTTTGATGCACTCAAATCCCGTTCAAGAGGATATGCTTCGCTTGATTATGAGATGAATGGATATGTTCCGTCAAAACTTGTAAAACTTGATATTCTTATAAATAAAGAAGAAATAGACGCACTTTCATTTATACTTCATGCAGACACGGCATACGAGCGTGGAAGAAAGATGTGTGAGAAACTTAAAAATGAGATACCGAGACAGCTTTTTGAAATACCTATTCAGGCGGCAGTCGGAGGAAAAGTAATAGCAAGAGAGACAGTAAGGGCAATGAGAAAAGATGTGCTTGCCAAATGTTACGGTGGTGATATTTCCAGAAAGAGAAAACTTCTTGAAAAACAGAAAGAAGGTAAAAAGAGGATGCGCCAGTTTGGAAATGTAGAAATCCCACAGCAGGCATTTATGAGTGTATTGAAACTTGATGAGGAGTAAAACATCGTATCTAAAACTAAGATAAAAGGGTAGGTATTTGCAAATGCAAAAAGATATTGCGTTATATGTCCATATCCCGTTTTGCGTGAAAAAATGTAATTACTGTGATTTTCTTTCGTTTAGTTCTGATGATGATACGAAAAGAAAATACCTTGATGCCCTTTACAGGGAGAGTATTTTTTGGAAAAATAAACTTTCAGGCAGATACAGGATTAAGACTGTTTTTGTCGGCGGCGGTACGCCAACCTGCCTTTCGGCATCGGAACTTGAACGGCTTGGAGATATTATAAAGCAGTTTGATATTGATGATAATGCAGAGTTTACGATAGAGGCAAATCCGGGAACTCTCAACAATGAAAAGATAAATGCAATCAAAAAGATTGGTGTGAACAGAGTGAGTCTCGGACTTCAGAGCACAGTTGACAAGGAACTTAAACTTCTTGGGAGAATTCATACCTACGAGGAATTTCTTGAGAGTTATCATCTGCTCAGGGGTGCTGATTTTGATAATATAAATATAGATTTAATGAGTGACATTCCTAAGCAGAGTTTCGAGAGTTACAGAAAAACTCTTGAGCGTGTTGTGGCATTGAAGCCGGAACATATTTCTTCGTACAGTCTTATAATCGAGCCGGGAACGGTCTTTTATAAGATGCACGAGGATGGACTTCTTGATATTGCTGATGAAGATACAGACAGGCAGATGTATTCTTATACAAAAAAATTTCTTGAAGAAAACGGGTACAATCGATATGAAATATCAAATTATTGCAAAAAAGACAGGGAATGTAAGCATAATCTCGTCTATTGGAATCTTGACGATTATATCGGTATAGGGCTTGGTGCCTCATCATATTTTGAGGGAGCGAGATTTTCAAACTTCTCAGAAATGAAGAAATATCAGGATGTTATGTGTTCTGATAAAGTAAACGAATTGAATACATTTTCTTGTGATGCGATAGTTTCAGACAAAGAAAATGGAAAAAACAGGATGAAAACTTCCACGGTTGGCTGTAATTTTGATACGGAAATAAAAAGTAAAGTTGAAAGTTATGAGAAGCTGACAGAAAAAGCAAAGATGGAAGAATTTATGTTTGTCGGTCTTAGAAAGTGCATCGGTGTGTCAAAAACTGAGTTTAAGAACAGGTTTAATTACAGTATTGATGAAATTTACGGTGATGTGATAGATAAATTTATAAAAAATAACCTATTGTCTGAAAATGATAATAGTGATAGAATTTATCTGACAGATAAAGGAATTGATTTAAGTAATTATATTTTGTCAGAGTTTCTGCTTTAAAGCAGACAGAAATCAGATTTGATTGTAAATATACAGGATTGCTCAAGTTGTTTAGCAATGGAGCAATTTGTGGCATCAGTTAAGGGCAGAGCACCTTGTGCCCCCAGCATTATAATATTTTAAACAATGGAGGAAATACAAAATGGCTAAAGTAAGTATCTTAATGGGAAGCGATTCAGATTTACCGGTTATGTCAAAGGCAGCAGCGATGCTTGAAAAGTTTGGTATTGACTATGAGATGAAAGTAATATCAGCACACAGAGAACCGGATGTATTTGTCGAGTATGCAAAGAGTGCAGAGAGCAAAGGCATTGAGGTTATCATAGCAGGTGCAGGTGGAGCAGCTCATCTTCCCGGTATGTGTGCAGCAATGTTCCCGCTTCCGGTAATAGGAGTTCCTATCCATACGAAGTCACTTGGTGGAGTTGACTCGCTTTATTCGATTGTACAGATGCCTTCAGGAATACCTGTTGCGACAGTGGCTATAAACGGAGCAGCAAATGCAGCTATTCTTGCAGCAAAGATGCTTTCTATCTCTGATAAGGAGCTTAGAGAGAAACTTGCAAATTATAAGGAAGAACTTAAAGACCAGGTAGTTGCAAAAGACGAGAAACTTGGCAAGATAGGTTATGAAGCTTATATAAAACAGATGAAATGATGAACGCAAAAGCGTTCATCTTAGAAGTTTCTAGCGAAACTTCAATGTAAAGATATAAGCTTGATTATGAATGATGAACGCAAAAGCGTTCATCTTATAGAGAGCAGATAAATAAAAAATGATTAAAAATTACGGTTCACACATAAAATATGTGAGCTGTAATTTTTTGTGGAAAAGAGGTTATGATGGCTGATAATATAAAATCAGAAATTGAGAAAAGACGAACTTTTGCGATTATTTCTCATCCTGATGCAGGTAAAACAACTCTTACTGAGAAGTTTCTTCTTTATGGAGGAGCCATAAATACGGCAGGCTCGGTTAAGGGAAAAGCAAATTCAAAATATGCCGTATCTGACTGGATGGAGATTGAGAAAGAGCGTGGTATCTCTGTTACTTCTTCGGTTATGCAGTTTAATTATGATGGATTTTGCATAAATATCCTTGATACACCGGGACACCAGGATTTCTCGGAGGATACTTACAGAACGCTTATGGCGGCAGATTCAGCCGTGATGGTTATTGATGCATCAAAGGGTGTTGAGGCACAGACGATAAAACTTTTCAAGGTATGTGTTATGCGTCATATCCCTATCTTTACATTTATAAACAAGATGGACAGAGACGCAAAAGATTCGTTTGAACTTCTCGATGATATAGAAACCGTTCTCGGAATAAGAACCTGCCCGATAAACTGGCCTATCGGTTCAGGTAAGGAGTTTAAAGGAATATTTGACAGAAAAGCAAAGACAGTCAGGACTTTTGAAGCTGTTTCAACAGGCGGTGCAAAATCAGCGGCAGAAACAGATTATGCGATTGACGACCCCGAGTTACGAAAGATTGTTCCGGACAATCTCTATGACCAGCTTGTTGATGAGATTGAACTTCTTGACGGTGCAAGTGATGAGCTTGATATGGAGAAAGTAAGCAAGGGAGAACTCTCACCTGTATTTTTCGGTTCTGCATTAAATACTTTTGGTATAGAAATTTTCCTTAAATATTTCCTTGAAATGACATCATCACCACTTCCGAGAATGTCAGATGGGGGGCTTATCGACCCGGTATCGGAGCCGTTTTCAGCGTTTGTATTTAAGATACAGGCAAATATGAACAAGGCACACAGAGACAGAATAGCATTTATGCGTATCTGCTCAGGCAAGTTCAACGCAGATAAAGATGTTTATCATGTCCAGAGTGGAAGAAAACTCAAACTTTCACAGCCGCAGCAGATAATGGCACAGGACAGACAGGTCATACAGGAAGCGTATGCCGGTGATGTTATCGGTGTATTCGACCCTGGTATATTCTCTATCGGTGATACGATAACGATGCCTGGACATAAGTATGAATATGAAGGAATACCTACATTTGCACCGGAGCATTTCTGCAGGGTTATACAGCTTAATTCCATGAAGCGTAAGCAGTTTGTAAAAGGTATAACCCAGATAGCACAGGAGGGTGCGATACAGATTTTCCAAGAGTTTTCGGCGGGAATGTCAGAGATAATCGTAGGTGTTGTAGGTGTGCTTCAGTTTGATGTGCTTAAATACCGTCTTGAAAATGAATACGGATGTGAGATACGCCTTGAAGCACTTCCTTATGAATACATCAGATGGGTAGGTGACCCGTCAACAGATGTGACAAAACTTAAGCGGATGAACAATGTTAAAGCCGTAAAAGACATGAAAGGAAATCCTTTATTACTATTTGTAAATGAGTGGATGATAAGAATGGTATTAGAGGATAATGAGGGGCTTGAGCTTCTTGAATTTAAGAAAAATTAAAGTGTAAACTAAGATTTTAAAGTATGCAAAAAAGTATGGCTTAAAAGAAAAAATTGAATTAAAAATTTGCAAATTAAGAGCGGGAGAAGGTATTCTCCTGCTCTTGTCAAGTTTATTGCCTTAGATTTTGAATATTAAAAAATAATTTTATCAATTATCACCCATACATGAATATAATAGATACAAAAAGTTTTTGAGGTGGAAAAATTGGCTACAGTAATGCTTGATGCCGGTCACGGAGGTTTTGACAATGGAGCGATGTTTAACGGAAGAAAAGAAAAAGATGACAATCTTAGTCTGACGCTTAAGGTTGGTCAGGAACTTGAGGACAGAGGTGTGAATGTTATTTATACGAGAACGGAAGATATTTACCAGAGTCCAAACCAGAAAGCAGGTATCGCAAACAGGAGTGATGCCGACTATTTTGTATCATTTCACAGAAATTCAAGCCCGATGCCTGATACATATTCAGGCATTCAGACGCTTGTGTATTCAGCAGAGGGAATACCGCTTGTTATGGCACAAAATATAAATAAAGAACTTGTAAATGTGGGATTTAAAGATCTTGGTATAATCGAAAGACCAAATCTTGCGGTACTCAGAGGAACAAGGATGCCTGCGGTGCTTATTGAAACGGGATTTATAAATACTGATGCGGATAACAGGCTGTTTGATGAAAAAAACGATGAGATAGCAGGAGGAATAGCGGATGCCATCGTAAGAACGGTGTCGGGGGCAGCAGGAACGGGAGTTTCAATGATGTCAGAGAGCAAAACGGCAATCGCTCTGAATAGAAATAAAACTGCTGTAAAAGACGAAACTGCTGTCGGATTCAAAGCTGAAAAAGATAGAGCAGATAGTGGAACTGCTGCTGATTTAAGCAGCGTTTCCGAGAGGTTTTCGGTACAGATGGGGCTGTTCAGGCATTATGAAAATGCCGACAAACTTGCAAAAAATGTCCAGAAACTCGGCTTTGACTGTTTTGTTGAAAAGAGCGGCCGACTTTACAGTGTATGCCACGGCAGATATGAAAAGTATGCTGATGCAAGGGCAGCGGAAGATAATTTGTTCAAGAATGGTTTTGAGACGAGGATTGTTATTTCAGCAGGAATATCAGTCGGAATAAATGTCAAAGTATGAGATAATGTTATGCTGTTTAAATCTGAGAAATGGCAGTCAGTCTTTTGATTAAAATATAGAAAATATATCATTTTGATGTAAAAATACCAGAAATATAGGCAAATCGACCAAAAAGCACTTGCATATTATGGAAATTTGTGATAAAATCTTATTGTTAATAAGTAATTATACTTAGAGTGGGCTGCCAAGTCCACTCTTTAATTTTGTGGAAAAGAGGTTATGTGCTTGACAAAACGCGAAGAATATGAAACACGGACAGAGAAAATTCTCGAACCTATCATGACAGAGAATAATTTTGAACTGGTCGATGTAGAGTATGTAAAAGAGGCAGGAAACTGGTATCTGCGTGCTTATGTTGACAAAGAGGGCGGTATAACGCTTGATGATTGTGAACTTGTAAACCGTGCATGGAGTGATATTATGGATGAACAGGATTTCATTCCGGATGCATATATACTTGAGGTGAGTTCACCGGGACTTGGAAGACAGCTTAAGAAAGAAAAAGATTTTAAGAGAAGCATCGGTGAAGATGTGGATGTGAAATTTTATAAAGCAGTTAAGATTCCAAATCCAAGAAACGGCAAAGAGATGTCTGTTAAGCAGATAACAGGTATGCTCAAAGAGTTTGACAAGGACACGATAACTCTTGAAACAGATTTTGCAAACGAATATGTTATAAACAGAAAAGATATTTCAACTGTAAAACTGACAATAGATTTTTAAAATGATAAAGAATAAGGAGGCAAAAATGGCTGCTAAAAAAACTACAAAATCAGATAAGTCTGAATTGATCGAGGCATTAGATATAATTGAAAAGGAAAAACAGATAAGTAAAGAAGTTATTCTCGAAGCAATAGAAAATTCGCTTCTCGCTGCCTGTAAAAACCAGTTTGGCAAATCAGAGAATATCAGGGTAAATGTCAACAGAGAGACGGGTGAGGTAAAGGTATTTGCCATAAAAGAAGTTGTCGATGATGATGATCTTGAAGATGAAGCTACACAGATGGGTATCACGGAAGCAATCTTAGTCCATGACAAGACTGAAATAGGTGATACCGTTGAAGTTGAGGTCACACCTAAAAATTTCGGAAGAATTGCAGCACAGAAAGCAAAGCAGGTTGTTGTTCAGAAGATAAGGGAAGAAGAAAGAAAGGTACTCTATGTTCAGTATCTTGAAAAAGAGAGGGAGGTTATCACAGGTATCGTTCAGAGATACAGTGGAAAAAATATATGTGTAAATCTTGGAAAAGTAGATGCCATCCTTATGGAGAGTGAGCAGGTCAAGGGCGAGCATTTCAAACCGACAGAACATATCAAGCTTTATGTCGTTGAAGTTAAGGATACGACAAAGGGGCCTAGGATTACGGTTTCGCGTTCACATCCTGAGTTTGTAAAGAGACTTTTTGAAGAAGAAGTAACAGAGATACAGGATGGAACAGTCGAGATAAGAAGTATCGCAAGAGAAGCAGGTTCGCGTACAAAGATGGCTGTCTCAACAGACAACCCTAATGTAGATGCCATAGGAGCGTGTGTAGGTATAAACGGAAGCAGAGTTAATGCTATCGTCGAGGAGCTTCGTGGTGAGAAGATAGATATTATCAACTGGAGTGATTCTCCGGCAGTGCTTATAGAAAATGCACTCAGTCCTTCAAAGGTCATATCTGTTGATGTAGACGAGGAAGAAAAGACTGCAAGCGTCGTTGTTCCACAGGATCAGTTATCACTTGCCATAGGCAAAGAGGGACAGAATGCAAGACTTGCAGCAAAACTTACAGGTTACAAGATAGACATAAAATGTGAATAATTGTTACACTTAGGAGGTGTCAGAATTGGGTAAGGGTAATACATTAGCCGGAAAGAAAACGCCAACACGCCAGTGTATAGGCTGTGGCGAAAAAAAAGACAAAAAAGAGCTTATTAGAGTTATAAAAACACCGGAGGGTGAGATAACAGTTGATTTTACCGGAAAGAAAAATGGCAGGGGTGCATATATATGTAATTCAACTGAATGTTTAAAGCAGGCGGTTAAGAAAAAATCCTTAGAACGCTCATTAAAGACACCGATTCCAAAGGACATATATCAGGAACTTGAAAAGGAGATGATTAAAGGTGAAAGTTGATAAGGCTCTTGGTATGATAGGTCTTGCGACAAAAGCAGGAAAGATTGCAAGCGGTGAATTTATGACTGAAAATGCCGTTAAGTCAGGCATGGCATCTTTGGTTATAGTATCAGCGGAGGCATCTGACAATACCAAAAAAAAATTCAGAAATATGTGTGAGTTTTATCATGTGCCGATTAAAGAATGTTGGACGAAAGATGAACTCGGAAAGGCAACAGGTAAAACATTTCGGGCATCTCTGGCGGTGACTGATAGTGGTCTGGCACAGGCAATTATGAAAAAAATGGATATAGACTAGGAGGTTTTGGTAATATATGGCTAAAATGAAGATATACGAAATTGTCAGCAGTATGCAGCGACAGTTTCCGAATTTACAGAATAAAGATGTTGTTACATTATTGCAGGAAAACGGATTTGAGGTTAAAGGCTCTCAGAGTGTTATAGAGGATGATGCTATAGGATTTTTGTTAAAACACGCAAAAGAGCATTTATCAGATTCTAAAAAGAAAGAAAGTGCAAAGAAAAAAGAACAGCCAAAGAAAGCTGAAGCAAAAGCAGAAACTTCAAAAAAAGCTGATGAGGCTAAGGCTGTTAAGGAAGAAACAAAAGCAGCAAAGAAAGCTGAGCCTGAGAAAGAGACTAAAGAGGTAAAAAAAGCTGAGGTCAAAGAGGAAGTAAAAGAAGCTAAGGCAGAAAAGGAAGAAATAAAAGAAAAGACGGCTGTTGAAACTGAAAAGAAGATTGAAAAAGCTGAGGAGACAAAGCCGGAAAAAGAGACAAAGGAAACAGAGAAAAAGGGAAAAGAGGAAACTGTGAAAGCTGAAGAAAAGAAAGATATAACTAAGAAAGAAGCAGAAACAGAAAAGGAAATAAAGTCTCAGGAAACTAAGAAAGAAACAAAGAGAGACAACAAAGAAAACAGAAATAACGGAAATCGTGATAACAGAAACGGTGGAAACAGAGATGACCGTGATAACAGAAACGGTGGAAACCGTGATAACAGAAACGGTGGAAACCGAGATAACAGAAACGGAAACCGTGACAACAGAAACGGTGGAAACAGAGATAACAGAAACGGAAACCGTGACAACAGGAACAGTGGGAACAGAGACAACAGAAACGGAAACCGCGACAACAGAAACGGTGGAAACAGAGATAACAGAAACGGAAACCGCGACAACAGAAACGGTGGAAACAGAGACAACAGAAATGGAAATCGTGACAACAGAAACGGTGGAAACAGAGACAACAGAAATAGAAACGGAAACGGCGGCGGATTTTCAAGAGGTCCTGCAATGCCTATGGATTCGATGAAATCTGAGGTTAAGCAGTCAAGACAGCAGAGAGCAAACAAGGATTCAAGAAGTGCAAAACAAAGACATGGCAGAGAGCGTGACAGAGATATGGATGATGAAGAGATGTTTACGCAGGGCAGAAAGAAGAAAAAGGATCCAAATCGTAAGGGTGCTTTCATCAAGCCTGAACCTATAGCAAAGCCACAGGAGCCGGAAGATGGAATCCGTACTATTACACTTCCTGAAAAGATGACTATCAAAGAACTTTCAGATATAATGAAAGTAACACCGTCAACTGTTATCAAAAATCTTTTCATGCGCGGTCAGGTGGTAACACTCAACCACGAGATAACATTTGAGGAGGCAGAGGAAATCGCTCTTGAATATAACTGTATCGCTGAGATGGAAGAAAAGGTTGACAAGATAGCAGAGATACTTAAAGAAGATGAAGAAGACGAGAGCCTTATGGTTAAGCGTCCTCCTGTAGTATGTGTAATGGGTCATGTAGACCACGGTAAAACATCACTTCTTGATGCAATCAGGGAAACAAGTGTAACATCAAGAGAAGCAGGCGGAATCACACAGCATATCGGTGCCTATGTGACAGAGATAAACGGTGAGAAGATAACATTCCTCGATACACCGGGACATGAAGCATTTACTTCAATGCGTATGCGTGGTGCACAGTCAACAGATATAGCTATACTTGTAGTAGCGGCTGATGATGGTGTTATGCCACAGACTATAGAGGCTATCAGCCATGCTAAGGCAGCAGGTGTAGAAATAATCGTTGCAGTAAACAAGATTGATAAGCCTAGTGCAAATATAGAGAGAGTTAAGCAGGAGCTTACAGAGCATGGTCTTATCGCAGAGGACTGGGGTGGCGATACGGTATTCGTACCTGTTTCAGCCCACACAAAAGAGGGTATCGACCAGCTTCTTGAAATGATAATCCTTACTGCCGAAGTGCTTGAGCTTAAGGCAAATCCAAACAGAAAAGCAAGAGGTGTCGTTATCGAGGCACAGCTCGATAAAGGACGCGGACCTGTTGCAACTGTACTTGTCCAGAAAGGTACACTCCATGTTGGAGACAATATCGCAGTTGGTGCTGCATATGGTAAGATAAGAGCAATGATGGATGACCAGGGTAAGAGAGTTAAGACTGCACTTCCATCAACACCTGTTGAGATATTGGGACTTCATGATGTTCCTGATGCAGGCGAGATATTTATGGCGACAGACAGCGATAAAGAAGCAAGAAACATTGCCGAGGTATATATTGAACAGGGAAGAGAAAAACTACTTGATGATACCAAGTCAAAACTTACACTTGATGGATTGTTCTCTCAGATACAGGCAGGAAATATCAAAGAGCTTAACCTTATCGTTAAGGCTGATGTGCAGGGTTCAGTTGAAGCAGTTAAACAGAGTCTTCTTAAACTCAGCAATGATGAGGTTGCCGTAAGGATAATCCACGGGGCAGTTGGAGCCATCAATGAGTCGGATGTATCTCTTGCAAGTGCGTCAAATGCGATAATCATTGGATTTAATGTAAGACCTGACAATACAGCAAAAGAGATAGCAGACAGAGAAAAAGTAGATGTAAGACTTTACAGGGTAATCTATAATGCTATCGAAGACATCGAGGCAGCAATGAAGGGTATGCTTGATCCTGAATATGAGGAAAAAGTAATCGGTCATGCAGAAGTAAGACAGACATTCAAGGCATCAGGTGTCGGAATGATCGCAGGTTCTTATGTACTTGACGGAAAGATTGAGAGAAATTGTAAGGTAAGAATAAGCCGTGAGGGCGAGCAGATATTCGAGGGTGAGCTTGCATCGCTTAAGAGATTTAAAGATGATGTTAAAGAAGTTGCTGCCGGATATGAATGTGGTCTTGTATTTGAAGGATTTAACGATATCAAGGTAGAGGACCAGGTAGAAGCATATATCATGGTGGAAGTTCCTAGAAGCTAAGAGATTGTTATAAGGCAATACCTATGATTTGACAGCAATGTTTATGTTTCATACAATATAAATGTACTCTCAGAATCTTCTGAACGAAGAATTTTGAGAGTACATTAAAAAAAGAATAGGGGGATGATTTATATGAGAAAAAACAGTATAAAATATTCTCGTATGAATGGAGAAGTTCAAAGAGAGCTAAGTAAGATTATTTCAAGAGACATCAAAGACCCGAGAATACATCCTATGACATCTGTTGTGTCAGTGGATGTGACACCGGATCTGAAATTTGCAAAGGTTTTTGTGAGTGTTCTTGGAAATGATGAAGATAAGGAGAAAACAAAAAAAGGGCTTGCAAGTGCCGCATCACATATACGTTCGCTCCTTGCCAAATCATTAAACCTTCGCAACACGCCGGAGCTTACATTTTTTATAGATGATTCTATTGAATACGGTGTAAATATGTCAAAGAAAATTGATGAACTCATAGAAAAAGAGTCTGAAAATGAAAAATAATTTTAAGTTTTTGCTCTGATATGAGGGCGTAAAAAGAGCAAAACGCTGGTTTTGCTCTTTTTTGCAAATCGGGAAGAAAAGGGGATATGACAAATGAATGAATTAAATAAGGCTATTGACGAAGCGAAAAAGATAATAATAGCAGGTCATGTAAGACCTGACGGTGACTGTATCGGTGCGTGCGTTGCATTACAGAGATATATTAAAAGATTTTATCCTGAAAAAAATGTATGTGTTTATATAGAAACTGTTCCGGAAGTATTTCAGTTTATGGATGATAAGAAAGATATATTCTCAAACAGTGTGCCGCAGGATAAATTTGACCTTTTTATAGCACTTGACTGCAGCTCGCCCGACAGACTTGGTGATGCACAGAAAGCATTTTATAATGCCAAAAGTACAATGTGCATAGACCATCATATAAGCAACAGATGCTATGCGGGAGTAAATATCGTTGAAGCGGATGCAAGTTCAACCTGTGAAGTGTTGTATTGTCTTATGTCTGAGGATGAAAAGTTCTCAAATTCACTAAATAAGGCAAATATTACAGATGCCATTTTGTCGCTTGAAAATGACAAAAAGCTGGAATTTGAGATTGCGAGAGCTTTATACATAGGAATAATATTTGACACGGGAGTGTTCAGGTATTCAAATACATCAAAAAAGACGATGGAGATAGCCGGCAAACTTATAGAAACAGGTATTCCTTTTTGGAAATATATTGATGAGTGTTTTCTCCAGAGGACTTATACACAGACACAGCTTCTTGGAAGAACGCTTCTTGCGAGTATGCGTGTTATGGATGGAAAGTGTATAGTGGCGACTATCACCAGAAGAATGATGGAGTTTTATGAAGCTAAAACAGAGGATATAGAGGGAATAATTGACCAGCTTCGCATAACACAGGGTGTTGAAGTTGCAATACTTTTACACGAGATAGGCGACCAGGAATACAAAGTAAGTTTAAGGTCAAACAATTATATAGATGTAAGTAAGATAGCATCATTTTTTGGCGGCGGCGGTCATGTAAAAGCGGCAGGCTTTACAATGCGTGGCTCTGCACATGATGTTGTAAATAATATAACAGGTCATATTGAAAGTCAGATGTTCAATAAATAAAGAGACTGTTTATGAGAGATGATAATAGCAGTTATAAAAATATAAAGGATGGAAAGCGGAATTTGGACGGAATAATTAATGTATATAAAGAAGCAGGTTTTACTTCTCATGATGTTGTTGCAAAACTCAGGGGGATATTAAGACAGAAAAAGATAGGTCATACAGGCACACTTGACCCGGAGGCAACAGGTGTGCTTCCGGTATGCTGCGGTAAGGCAACAAAGGTCTGCGAACTGCTTACGGACAAAGATAAATCGTACAGAGCAGTGTGCAGGCTCGGAGTTGAGACTGACACACAGGACATGACAGGAACAGTTTTAAATGAATGTGATACTGATATGATTACTGAGGAGCAGTTAAGAGATTGTGTAAAGTCTTTTGTCGGTGAGACGGAGCAGATACCGCCTATGTATTCGGCTTTAAAAATCAATGGCAAAAAGCTGTATGAACTTGCGAGAGAGGGAAAGACCGTTGAGAGAAAACCGAGAAAGATAACAATATCAGAGATAGACATTGTTGATATAAATCTTGAAGAAAAAATATTTACAATGGATGTTACCTGTTCAAAGGGAACATATATACGAACACTCTGTCATGATATAGGGAAGAAACTAGGTGTCTGTGCCACAATGGAAAAACTTATGAGGACAAGAGTGTCAGTTTTTAAGATAGAAGATGCACTTACATTGAATGACATAGAAATTCTGTCAAAAGAAAAGCCAGAGATATTCAGGGAGAAAGTTTATAGCGTTGACTCGCTATTTGATTATTCTAAGGTAAATGTGGCAGGTGACGGGATAAGGTATTTGCAAAATGGAAATACTTTAAAGGCAAAAGATTTTAAGCAGGATGTATCCGGGATAAAACAGGATGAAAAAATACTTGTCTACGATGAAAATAACAATTTTAAGGCAGTATATCAGAAAAATGAAAATGATTTTAAAGTGTTTAAAATGTTTTAGTTTTCAAGGAGGCAGAAGAAAAATGGAAATCCTAAAAGGTTTGGATATAAAAGTAAAAAACAGTGCGGTATCACTTGGAAAGTTTGACGGTGTGCACAGAGGTCACCGCCTTTTGCTTAACGGAATATCAGAGAGGAAAGATCTTGTACCGACCGTATTTACATTTGAAATGTCAAATACACCTCAGAAATATATATATTCACAGGATGAAAAAAACAAAGTATTAGAGGAAATAGGAATTGCAAGAGAGGTTATATTTCCATTTAATGAGCACACAAAAAACATGGCTCCTGAGGAGTTTATAGAAAAATTTCTTGTAGAAAAACTTGATGTGAAATATATATGTGTCGGTGAAGATTTTCGTTTTGGAAGAAAACGTGAGGGCAATGTCGGAATGTTAAAAAAATATGCTTCTATATACGATTATGACATAAAGATATTTCATAAGCTTGAGTCTGACAATGAGATAATAAGCAGTACGCTTGTCAGAAAAAAACTTGAGGACGGAGATGTGGCGCGTGCAAATGAGCTTCTCGGACGCAGTTATTTTATAGAGGGAACTGTTATTCATGGCAATGCACTCGGAAGAACAATGAATATGCCGACAGCAAATATTATACCGGAAAAATCAAAACTGCTCCTGCCGTCAGGAGTATATGTGTCAAAGGTAATGATTGAAGGTGATGACATGGTCTATAAAGGCGTGACAAACATAGGAAGAAAACCTACTATCGGCAGATATGACATAGGTGTGGAAACCTGCCTGCTTGATTTTGACAGGGATATATACGGAAAAAAGATAATGGTTGAATTTTATGAGCGTATAAGACCGGAAAAGAAATTTCCGGGACTTGACGAACTGAAAAACCAGATGGAGGCGGACAAGGCAAAGGTGGCACGCTGGCAAATGTAACAATTTCTTAATCAAAAAGCAACACTTTTTTCCTTGACTTATATTTTTAATTTGTTATGATTATATTGCTTATGTGAAAACCATAAGGGCAAACATAGATGTGTTTGCCCTTTTACAATGTCATAAACTACGATTGTATAATGTAGTGGATTATGCTTTTACAGTGTTAAATATGGCAATAAAAAGCATGGCATTGATAAAATATGACATAAATATCTGTGTTTTAGCAGATTTTATAGCATTTGGCAATAGCTGGTCTTGCATAAGTCTGATAATAAAAATAGGGATAGTGAGGAATGAGACTAATGAAGAGAAAGTATGTTCAGGGTATTTTATTTGGGGTATTGTTTGCAACAGCAGTAAGCTGTAGTGCCTGTGGAGGAAAAAAGGATGAGGCAAAAAAAAGCGGTGAAACTGTTAATGCAAAGGAAAATGTCGTAAAGAAAAAAGAGGCGGTAAAGCTTGTTCTTAGTGAAGCAAAATCACTGCCTGACAAAGTCAAAGATGCTGAGTTTAGTTCAGCAGATAAAAAAATTGCGACAGTCACAAAAAATGGAGTAGTACATGGTGTTAAGCGTGGAAAAACAACCATTACTATGAAAAGTGATAAAGAAGTCATCCATTATCAGATAAAGGTAGCGAAACATGGGATGGTTTATCCTAAATTTACAATGCTTACCGGTGAACATTTAGATATACAGTTCAGCACTAAGGTAAAAGCTAAAAATGTCAAGTGGAGTTCTACAAACAAAAAAATCGCAACAATAAACAAAAAAGGAAAAATAGTTGCAAAAAAACGAGGAAATGTTATCATAAAAGGAAATGATGGCAAAAGGACATATGTATCAAAGATAACAGTTAAAAAAAGACCAAAGAATATAGTATATCTTACATTTGATGATGGTCCAAACAGCTACACGACACCGAAAGTATTAAATATCCTCAAGAAAAATCATGTAAAAGCAACATTCTTTGAACTTCGTCCTGCAAGCTATGACTTTAAGCTTACAAAGAGAGTTATAGACGAGGGACACACACTTGCTTTACACGGATATAAACATAAATATTATGAGATATACAAATCTGAAAAAGTTTATAAAGGAAACCTTGACAAACTCCGCAATCTTTTCTTTAAGAAATTTGGAGTATGGTGCACCGTATCAAGATTTCCGGGTGGAAGTTCAAATACAGTCAGCAGATACAATAAGGGCATCATGACAAGACTTACAAAGAAGCTTGACGGCTGGGGTTATCATTACTTTGACTGGAATGTCGATAGCGAAGATGCAGGCGGAGCAAGAAATCCGCAGCAGACTTTCCATAATGTTACCAGCGAGCTTTGTAAAGGTAGAGGAAATGTCGTACTCATGCATGATTTCTACGGAAACGACAAGACAATAAATGCATTGGACAAAATGATAAAATACGGCAAAAAGCACGGATATGTGTTCCTGCCTATAACAGCCAGCACAGATGCAGTACATCACGGTGTAAACAACTAAAAAAGTCATAAAAGATTTACAAAGGGGTAAACATATATAACAGTATGTTTGCTCCTTTTTTGCTAAATAAAAGGATAGGTAATTGCGAAACTTACTATATGTTGTGTCAATTGCACAGATATAACAAATAATATCGTCGGCACGCTTTCGCTATGTTGTCGTTCGTAGCAGTACATAAATCAGCAAAAAACGCTGATTAAGTGCTGACGACGACAAAAATGCCGACTAACACTATTTGTTATATCTGCACAATTTAATCAAGATTTATGATAGTTTCGCAAATACCTATAAATAAAAGGAGGAGAAAAATGAACTTATTTGATATATTAGGACCTGTCATGGTCGGACCGAGCAGCTCGCACACAGCGGGAGCAGTAAGAATAGGTTATGTCGCAAGGCATCTTTTAAAGGACGAGCCATGCAAAGTAAAGATAGGACTTTACGGTTCATTTGCACAAACGGGAAAAGGTCATGGAACAGACAGGGCACTTATCGCAGGCATACTTGATATGCATCCTGACGATATGCGGATACCTGAAAGTTTTGAAATTGCTAAGGCGGCAGGTATAGAGTTTGAATTTTACAATGCGGACATAAGAAATGCACACCCGAACACTGCACTTATAGAAATGGTCGGAAAAAATGACCGAAAATTAAGCGTTCAGGCATCGTCACTCGGCGGTGGAAGGATAATGGTAAATAAGATAGACGGTATAGATGTAAACTTTTCAGCGGAAAAACCGACACTTATCGTTCACAACATAGACCAGCCGGGTCATGTCGCTGAGGTAACATCAATGCTTTCACATAAGTGCGTAAACATTGCGACAATGCAGCTTTTCAGGGATAAAAGAGGAGGTTATGCGGTTATGGTGCTAGAGACAGACCAGCAGATACCGGAAGAGTCTATTAAATGGCTTGAACATCTTGAGGGTGTGATAAAGGTTACTTATGTAAATATTATGGAATAACTATATATGTGAAAATGGTTGAGAAAAGATTTATCTTTACAGAGGAAATGATAATAAAAAATGCAAATTAATTGAGTGCGAGGAGGAGAGATATGTTTGGTTCGATAAAAGAGATATTAGATAAGTGTGAGAGTGAGGGCAGGGAATTTTGGAGAGTTATCCTTGAGGATGATATGTCAGACAGGAATGTGGATGAGAACGAGTCTGCTCAAAAGATGAGAGAATTGTGGGATGCAATGTATCAGGCGGCTAAGGGATATGACGGCAGTATAAAATCAGCGAGCGGACTAAGCGGCGGTGACGGCAAAAAGATGGAAGAATATATAAAGACACACGAATGTCTCTGCGGTGAATTTATGGGAAAAGTTATCACGGAGGCACTTAAGATGGGAGAGTCAAATGCCTGTATGAAAAGGATAGTAGCTGCCCCGACAGCGGGTGCGTGTGGTGTTATGCCTGCAATTCTCGTGCCTTACTATGAGAGGATGATTTCACAAAATATAAATGTGGAAGATAATGCAGAACAGAAGGACAAAGACACAAAAGCAAAAAAAGAAGCAGATGAAAAGATAATAAAGGCTCTCTATGTGGCGGCAGGTATAGGAGAGGTCATAGCCCGGAGAGCATCGATAAGCGGAGCGAGAGGAGGATGTCAGGCGGAGATAGGCTCGGCAAGTGCAATGGCAGCAGGAGCACTCACATATCTTCAGGGCGGCAATGAACAGCAGATAGCAGACAGCGTGGCAATGGCACTTAAAAATCTTTTAGGACTTGTCTGTGACCCGGTCGCAGGACTTGTTGAAGTGCCATGTGTAAAAAGAAATGTTGTCGGTGCGGTAAATGCAGTATCAAGCTCCCAGATGGCATCGGCTGGCATAAAAAGCAGGATTCCCGTTGATGAGGTTATAGATGCGATGGCTTATGTTGGTGACAAGATGGATGAGTCGCTCAAAGAAACCGGAGTAGGTGGACTTGCCGGAACGGTTTCGGGGAAGGAGATTGCGGGGAGGGTTTTGTGAAGATTATTAGTGTACCTTTTTGGTTCACTTTCTGTTGTCGAATATGGCGTGTGATTTCCATTATAACTGCATCTGCCATGGTGTTTACATGGACACCGCAATATCAGTATGGCAAAAGTGCAAAAGCGGCGACAGTGGTACAGGACAATGAAAACGAGAGTGAGGGTATGCAGACGGGTTTAAAAGTCGCATCAGGAAAAGCGAATAACCGGATTGTGAAAACGGTGTTCAGTGGAAAAAGTGTTGTGAGAAACCTCACGCTCGGTTATGTATCGGGACAGCCTGTTATTGCGTATGAGACAGCAGAGGGAAAGATAAGCTACACATTGCCTTCAAGTCTGTCATATAAAGAATAGAGTAAGATACGGTTTGACAAGACAAAGTTAAGCTTAAATGCAGGAGACAGGGACAAGTTAAGCATTGCATATTCTGATATTGATACAACAGGGCAGAATGTAAAATGGTCGTCTGACAATGATGATGTTGTGTCAGTTGATATTGCAGGAAACATAACAGCATATAAGAGTGGAAAGGCAATGGTAACGGCTAAATTAGGAGATGCAGAAGCGGACTGTGAGGTTACTGTTCTGTCCGATTAAGAAGGGAAGTATTCCGTCAAAAGTACAAAAAATAGGAAAAAATGCATTTTACGGGGGCAGTGGTCTAAAATACCTCACAGTTAAAACAAAGAAACTCACTTCAAAAACAGTAGGAAAAGGTGCATTTAAAAAGCTGAATAAAAAAGCTAAGATAAAAGTGCCAAAGAGTAAGTTGAAATTATACGCAAAGATATTGAAAAGATAACATAAAGCCCCACGGGATAGTTCCTGTGGGACTTTGTTTTTGGTGTTATTTACATAAGAAGTACCACTGGTGATTTTTTCACATTATAATGTTTTTTGTGAAATTTCAAGAAGTTTGCTAGGCGTCGTGTCTAAAGCATCTGCAAAAATCTTGACTTCGTAGTCGGGAACAAAACGGCGTCCGTGTTCTATCTTAGATATTGTGTTTTCAGTTATATCGTTATAACCATTAACCTGGATTTTTGCAGCAAGATCACGTGTTGATAAATTCTTTTCGCGGCGTAGTTTTCTTATTTCCAGACCGATAATATTTTTTCTGTTTTCGTTATACCAAAATGCTTTCATGAAACCTCCTATATGTGTAAAAAGCGGCAAAAATGCCAAATTATAAAGATATTATAGATGTGTGCTCACATTTCAATATGCTTCTTAAGAATAGAAAAGAAACAGCCGCCGTGTGCCAGATAGGAATGTTTTTTAGGATGTATAAAGTTGACAAATATAAATATTATGATTAAAATATGCTTGTTAAGAATATTTTTGTTGCAGAGATATTTTTATCCCATTTAACAAAATTACTCTTGAAAATCTTAGAAAAGAGGAACCATAGTGTGAAAAATAATATTTTTCACACACAAGATTTGTGTATGCGCACACCTGACACAAACCTGATATGCAAAAAAGTGTGCAGAAGTGAGGATTATTATGAAGAAAAGGACAAAAAAGGAAATTAGGCGGTGTCTTACGGGTATTGTGACAGCATCGCTTATAATCTCAAATGTGCATATTGGCACATTTGCATTTGCGGCAAAAAAAACAAGTATTGCAAAAAGTGCAAAAGTTACGGTGGGAAAGACCGTAAGAGTAAAACTTAAAAACAACAAAAAGAGTGTTAAATGGAAAGTTTCAAAAGGAAAAAAATATGTAAAGATAACTAAAAAGAGTAAGACAGGCTGCACCGTAAAAGGTTTAAAAAAGGGTTCGGCAACGGTACAGGCAGTTATCGGAAAGAAAAAGTACAGTTGCAAGGTGACTGTTGCGGCAAAGAAAACGACAAAGAAGCCGGCAACAACGAAAAAACCGGTGACAACAAAGAAACCGGTAACAACGCTTACACCGACAACAGAGCCGGCTGTTACACCAAGCCAGACAGTATCAGAAAATCCTGCTGTAACACCTGCACCGACAGCAACGATTGGAGCAACGGAAAAGCCGGCAGAAACGGCAGCAGTTACCAATATACCTGCAAATACACCGGGAGTGACACCGACAACAACACCATTGTTGTCAACGATTGTGCCTACAGCAGCACCGACAAAAAAGACAGAGCCGAAAGTAACACTTTCACCGACACCGACACCGGCTTATGATGATGACGATTGGGATGATGATGAACCTGCACCGACACCGGGACCGGGTGAAATAGCAGGATATACAACCTGGTATTACGATGTTGGGGGTTCAAAATATTACGATGAACCATATAATCTCGTCATTGACAATGATAGTGACTTAACAAAGTTAGATGACAGTGAATTTTATGATTGTGAATACATGGTAAGTATAACTATTTCAAAAAATATTACAAAGATTGGAAAGGGAATATTTGACAATTGTAAAAGACTTAGGAAGATAACTGTAGATCCTGAAAATAAATATTTTGACAGCAGAGACAATTGCAATGCCATAGTTGAAAAATCAACGAATTCAATTGTAGCAGGCTGCAAAAGTACAGTTATTCCGGAGAGTGTAAACTATATTAAAGAACAGGCGTTTTCAGGAACAAATATCGGGCAGGCTATAATTCCTGATAATATAAAGGAGATTGGTAGTGAAGCATTTAGAGAATGTGCAAGTTTAAGTAAGGTTTCTATACCGGGAAGTACCATAATTGGAGAAAGTGCATTTTATGACTGCGAAAAATTAAATAATGTTGAATTAAAAGCAGGAGAGGCAGAAATAAAAAAAGGAGCATTTTGGGAGTGTACAGCTTTGAAAAAAATCGAAATACCTAAAGGAAAAACGAATATAAGCGATTATATGTTTAGTGAATGTTCGTCATTAAATTCTATTACTTTTGATGATGATATTAAATCTATAGGTGAGAATGCATTTGAAAAAACAGGATTTACAGAATTTAATATGCCGGATACAGTAGAGAGCATAGGTGCCGGATGTTTTATGGAATGTGAAAATCTTGAAAAAGTAAATTTATCGAAAGGTATAAAATGCAATAGTGAAAATACTATCCCGGCAGGGGTTTTCTCAATGTGTACAAGTCTGACAGAGATTACCATACCTCAAAACATAAACTATATTGGAGACAATATGTTTAGTGGATGCGATAAACTTGCTAAAGTTATAATTGAAAATGAAAATACAGATATTGGTGACGGAGCATTTTTTGATTGTTACAGCCTGAAAGATTTTGATTTTCCTAAGGGTTCAATAGGAAAAGAAGCCTTTTTTGAATGTACGGGACTTGAAAATATTGATATTTCCAATACGACTGCACTACAAGACCGGGCATTTATGTATTGTAAAAATCTCAAGAGTGTTACAGCATCATCAAATTTGAAGAAAATAGGTGCAGAAGCGTTTTTAGATTGTGCTAAAATTCCGGAATTTATTATTCCTGATGGAGTTAAAATTATTGAAAGCAGTGCATTTGATGGCTGTATTTCACTTAAAGAAATGACAATACCTGCAAGTGTAACAAATATAGGTACATGTATTTTTAGCAATACGAGACTTGAAAAAATAACTGTAGATGAAGCAAACGAATATTTTTATTGTGGTGAAGGTGTCAATGCAATAATAACCAAAAAAGAAATTAAAGGTGTACCATGTGGAAATGATGAACATTATAATGAAGATCATGATGCTTTTGTATTGATCGCAGGTTGTAAGAATACTATTATTCCGGATAATGTTAAGAAGATAGATGATTGTGCGTTTTATAAGATTACAGGATTGTCAAAACTCGATATCCCTTCAGGTGTTGTAAGGATAGGGGATATGGCATTTTCGGGATGTACATCATTAAAGGAAATTAATATTCCAGATACTGTTTCAAGAATAGGAATAAAAACATTTGAAAAATGTGATGCTTTGGAAAAGATAACTGTTGATGCAAACAATGAATATTATTATAGCGAAGAAGGCAGTAATGCGATCATTACTAAAAAAGAAATAAAATGTGATACCATTTATGACTTTGACAGGAATGATAATAAACCGTACGAACTTGTATATGGCTGCAAGACAACTGTTATACCTAAGAGTGTCAAAAAAATAGCAAGTATGGCATTTGATGGCTTATCAACACTTACGGCAATAACAATTCCTGATGAAATAGAGGTGGATGATATTGCTTTTTGGGATTGTGATAATTTAAAGAGTATCACCTGGAAAGGAACGGTATATAAATCAGTATTAGCGTTTTATAAAGCATACAATCCCGGTATGTATGATGACGATGATGTTGAGTAGGATTGTAAAACAAGCATAAATAAGAAGTAAATCAAACAACGATAAAATCGGCATTTACAGTAGTTAAGTGCCGATTTTTTTGTCATATTTCCACAAAAAAATCAGAGAAAATAATGCATATTGCATAAGAAAACATAAAATTTATTATTATACAATTATATGTATTGCAATAAAACCTATACAATATTTTTTGCAAAATGCACATATTAAAAAATTAAATTGTCTGATATGATTAAACCAGTTTAGAAAGTAACTTTAAATATTGCCTTTTTAAAATAAACAAAATATAATGAAAGGAAGAATAGTGTATGGGGAAAATTGATATAGCAACAAAACAATATATATCGTAATAAAAACAAAGGTGCCGCAATCAAATTGAGTTCAGAAGAATTTTTATCGGGATTTAGAAAAGAAGATAAATTAATGCCGGTGGTAACTCTGGTTATCTATTTTGGAGATAAAAGCTGGGATGGAGCAAAAAGTGTTCATGATATGTTTTGTGTGGACGATGAACAGATCTTAAAATATGTTCCTGATTATAAAATAAACTTGATAGAGCCGATAAAAGTTTCAGACAGCGAGTATGAAAAGTTTAAAACAGATTTGGGGGCGGTATTACAATTCATAAAACATCAATCGGATGACGATGGAAGATGGATTAAAGGAAAACGCAGGTTTCAAAATGTAGAAAAAGAAGCAGTAGAATTAATAAATATGATAACCGGTGCAAATATTGCCGGCAATGAGAAAGACGAGGTGGTTGATGTGTGCAGAGCATGGGAAAATTCATTGAAAAATGCAAAAGATGAGGGACAGCGAGAAGGCAGGATTGCCGGGCAGATTGAAGGAAAAATTGAAGCATATATAGATTGTAATATGACGATACCAGAGATTGCAAAGAAAGTGTCGAAGCCGGAAGAATATGTAAGAGAAGTTGTAAAAAAGTTATCAGCAGTATCTCAATGAACAGATAATATATAAGGGTGGGCGTCAGAGATTATAATATGAGATAAAAATTGAAAATAATTGTACTTAATTTTAATAAAATTCCCGACAGCACGAATATAAAAAGTTCGTACTATCGGGAGTTTTTGTTTTATTATTTTGATGCAGTCAAGTGGATATTTGCAATCCATACTGAGAATTTTTTAGTAGTGTTTAATAATAGATTATCTCTTATTGCTCTGTCTCCAGATATGCATCTTTTCTGCTTCTGCGATAAGCTGATCCCTGAAATCAGGATGTGCAACTGAGATAAGAGCCTCAGCTCTCTGCCAAGAAGAAAGTCCCTTGAGGTTTACGATGCCGTACTCAGTTACAAAGTAATTGATGTTTGCACGCGTATCGGTAACGATAGAACCATTTGAAAGAGTAGGTTTGATTCTTGACTGAACAGTGCCGTCTTTGGTTGTGAAAGTAGAAGACATACAGATAAAGCTCTTTCCACCGTTTGAGAGGTAAGCACCGAGTACGAAGTCAAGCTGTCCGCCTGCACCGCTTATGTGTTTTGTTCCGGCACTCTCTGCATTTATCTGTCCGAATAAATCAATATCTACCGCATTGTTTATTGAAATAAAATTGTCAATAGAAGCGATAACTGACATATCGTTTGTGTAGTTTACAGGAGCACTCATGCACTCAGGATTTTCATCTAAGTAGTCGTAAAGTTTCTTTGTTCCTGAACCGAAAGCATATACCTGGCGGCCCTTGTCTCTTGACTTTTTAAGACCTGTTATCTTGCCGGCTTTTGCAATGTCAACAAATGCATCAACATACATTTCAGTATGTACACCGAGGTCTTTAAGGTCTGACTGTGCAATAAGTGAACCTACGGCATTTGGCATACCACCGATACCAAGCTGCAGGCAGGCACCGTCAGGAATTTCATCTACGATATATTTTGCAACAGCTTCATCAACTTCAGTTGTAGGAGCCGGAGCACCTGTCTCAAGAATTGCAGGATTGTCACCCTCGACTATCATGTCAACATTGCTGATGTGGATACCGTTTTCAAATCCGCCGAGACAGCGAGGCATATTTTTATTAACTTCAACGATAATTATATCTGCAACTTCACAGCAGGCAGCCATATGTGATGCGTTTGGTCCGAAGTTAAAATATCCGTGTGCATCCATAGGAGCAGCCTGGAACATTGCTACACGAGGAGGGGTCTGACTGTTTCTGTAATATCCCGGAAGTTCAGAATATTTGATAGGAGAGTAGAAACAAAAGCCTTTTGCTACTGCTTTTCTCTCGATTCCGCTGCTATGCCAAGAGTTCCATGTAAAATGAGAAGCTGCATCTTCAAGTTTGAAGATTTCAGGCTCTTTCATAAGAATACCGCCGCGGATGTTGATGTCTGAAAGTTCAGGCATACGCTTTGCAAGTGCCTTGTCGAGTGCATCAACAGTGCCGGTGCACCATCCATAATCGATCCAGTCGCCGGATCTTATAACTTTGACTGCTTCATCAGCAGTAGTAAGTTTCTGCTTGTAAATTTCATTAAAATCCATAATCTTCCTCTTTTCTGTGTCACAAGATTGTAGTTGTCCTAATTGCATCATTAACATATGAAATGATTGTTATCTGCCATTATAGAAAGTATAGGCAGTAACAGTAGTCCGCATCGTGACACTGATGCGGGCATTATATTATGCAGGAATAGAAATAAGATTTGTTCCTTACACAAATTACAGTATAAATTAAATTGAGAAAAATTATACTGTAATGTCTAAAATTTTGCCAACAATAGAATAACACTAATAAAAAAAATTATCAACAAATGAATTGAGGGACAGGCAGCCAGAATTGTAAGAAAATGTAATTAGGCTATAGTATAAAGTGTAACAGTTTGGTCATTCATTCCTTAGTTTCATAAACCTGCCAGCAAGCTGTCAGTCGCTGCTACGCAGCTTATGTTTATTTCATTTGGAAAATGAAAGGCTATTCAGCTAAAAAAAATAAATTAAAAATAAAGTACCTTGAAAAAACTTGCTTAATTTGTCGTTTTGTTATATGATTATCAATGATAGAACCGATTGTATGTGAGAGTTACATAATATGAAAATTGAGTGCATACTTGATTTTCTGATGTATAGGATATATGTGATAGTAGGTCGGTTTCTAAATAAAGCTGATATTGCATCAGTGAAAAACGGACAAGGAGGAACTTATTTTTATGGCAAAGAAAGTAGTTTTAGCAGGCGCTTGTCGTACTGCAATCGGAAAAATGGGTGGAGGATTAAGCACTACTCCGGCACCTGTATTAGGTTCAATCGTTATTAAGGAAGCTCTTAAAAGAGCAAATGTACCTGCAGATCAGGTAGATCATGTATATATGGGATGTGTTATCCAGGCAGGTTTAGGTCAGAATGTTGCACGTCAGGCTTCAATCAAAGCAGGACTTCCTGTTGAGACACCGGCTGTTACAGTAAATGTAGTTTGTGGTTCAGGTCTTAACTGTGTAAATATGGCAGCTCAGATGATTCAGGCAGGAGATGCTGACATCGTTGTTGCAGGTGGTATGGAAAATATGTCTATGGCACCTTATGCTATGATGCAGGGTCGTTTCGGATACCGCATGAACAACGGAAAACTTGTTGATACAATGGTAAACGATGCCCTTTGGGATGCATTCAATCAGTATCATATGATGATTACGGCAGAGAACGTTGCAGATCAGTGGGGACTTACTCGTGAAGAACTCGATGAGTTTGCAGCAAACAGCCAGCAGAAATGTGAAAAGGCTATCGCAGCAGGTGCATTCGATGACGAGATCGTTCCAGTTGAGATTAAGACAAGAAAAGGTGTTACAGTATTCGATAAAGATGAGGGACCACGTCCTGGAACAACTGCTGAGAGCCTTTCAAAACTTAAATGCTGTTCAGGAAAAGAAGGCGGCGTAGTTACAGCAGGTAACGCATCAGGAATCAATGATGGTGCTGCTGCAATCGTTGTTATGAGTGAGGAGAAAGCTAAAGAGCTCGGTGTTACACCAATGGCTACATTCGTTGCCGGAGCACTTGGCGGAGTTGATCCTTCAATCATGGGTGTTGGACCTGTTGCATCTACAAAGAAAGTTCTTGCAAAGACTGGTCTTACAATTGATGACTTTGATGTATATGAAGCAAACGAAGCTTTCGCTGCACAGTCAGTAGCAGTTGGAAAGGATCTTAACTTTGATCTTTCTAAACTTAATCCAAATGGTGGTGCTATTGCACTTGGACATCCGGTTGGAGCTTCAGGATGCCGTATTCTCGTTACACTTCTTCATGAGATGCAGAAGATGGATGCTAAGAGAGGTCTTGCAACACTTTGTATCGGTGGTGGAATGGGCTGCTCAACAGTTGTTGAGAGAGACTAATCCATTTGCCTGTACGGGTGTCACGGATGCCTAAAAAGCATTAAAAATAAATATTGCCGGATATCCTGAGTTTTCGGGATATTCGGATTAATATGTATCTTAAAAAGGAGAAAATATCATGGATTTTATTTTATATGAAGTAAAAGATGCAGTTGCAACTATTACTATCAATCGTCCAAAGGCATTAAATGCTTTAAACAGCCAGGTTCTTGATGAACTTGATGCAACACTTGATGCCATTGACCTTAATACAGTTAGAGCCGTTATCCTTACGGGAGCAGGCGACAAGTCTTTCGTTGCCGGTGCTGACATCGGAGAGATGAGCACACTTACAAAGGCTGAGGGCGAAGCATTCGGTAAAAAAGGAAATGATGTATTCCGCAAACTTGAGACATTACCAATTCCTGTTATTGCAGCAGTAAACGGTTTTGCACTCGGTGGAGGATGCGAGATTTCTATGAGCTGTGATATTCGTATCTGCTCAGAGAATGCAATGTTCGGACAGCCTGAGGTTGGTCTTGGAATTACACCTGGATTTGGTGGAACACAGAGACTTGCCAGAACAGTTGGTGTTGGTATGGCTAAACAGCTTATCTACACAGCTAGAAACATCAAGGCTGACGAAGCTTACAGAATCGGTCTTGTAAATGCAATATATCCTGCTGAGGAGCTTATCCCGGCAGCAGAGAAACTTGCAGCTACAATTGCGAAGAATGCACCTATTGCAGTCCGCAATTGTAAGAAGGCTATCAACGATGGTCTTCAGGTTGATATGGACAAGGCTATCGTTATCGAAGAAAAACTCTTTGGTGACTGCTTTGAGACAGAAGACCAGAAAGCAGGAATGGGAAACTTCCTTGCACCTAAGGATCAGAAAGTTAAGGTTGTTCCATTTAAGAACTGCTAATTTAAAGTATTAAAAAGAAACATGAATATGTAAGGATATGTTTGTGTTTCTGAAAAATGATTTTTAACCGGCTGCAAAGTGGTAGTGTCATATAGCAGCCGGAATATCTGACAAACAGATAAATATAATATTATGGAGGTTATATCATGAAAGTAGGCGTTATTGGTGCTGGTACTATGGGACAGGGCATTGCTAAGGCATTTGCTCAGACAGAAGGTTTTGAAGTAGCTCTTTGCGATATCAAGCAGGAGTGGGCTGAAGGCGGAAAAGAAAAAATCGCTAAAGGTTATGACAGACTTGTTCAGAAAGGAAAGAAGACTCAGGAAGAAGTTGATGCTATCCTTTCAAGAATCACACCGGGCTTAAAAGAGAACCTTTGTGCAGACTGTGATCTTATCGTAGAAGCTGCATTTGAAGATATGCAGGTTAAAAAGACTACATTTGCTGAGTTAGATAAGATTGCTAAACCAGAGTGCATTTTTGCATCAAACACATCAAGCCTTTCTATCACAGAGATCGGCAACGGACTTACACGTCCAATGGTTGGTATGCATTTCTTCAATCCTGCTGACCGTATGAAACTTATCGAAGTTATCGCTGGTGTAAATACACCTGCTGAGACTGTTGACTCTATCAAGAAGATTGCAGAGCAGATTGGAAAGACTCCTGTTCAGGTAAATGAAGCAGCAGGATTCGTAGTAAACCGTATCCTTATCCCAATGATCAACGAAGCAGCATTCATCAAGATGGAAGGTGTTTCTGATATCGCCGGAATCGATGCAGCTATGAAACTTGGTGCAAATCATCCAATGGGACCTTTAGAGTTAGGTGACTTCATCGGTCTTGATATCTGCCTTGCTATCATGGATGTTCTTTACAATGAGACTGGTGACAGCAAGTATCGTGCTTGCCCACTTCTCCGTAAGATGGTTCGTGGTGGAAATCTCGGTGTTAAGAGTGGAAAAGGTTTCTATGTATATAATGCTGATCGTACAAAGACAGCAGTTGATGCACAGTAATTGATTATATAAATTATGAAAGGTGGTAAAGAAAGGCATGGATTTTACATTAAGTAAAAAGCATGAGATGGCGAGACAGCTTTTCAAAGATTTCGCTGAAAATGAAGTTAAACCTGTTGCTCAGGAGACTGATGAGACAGAACATTTTCCAATGGAAACTGTTAAAAAAATGGCAAAGAGTGGTTTCATGGGTATTCCTATTCCAAAGGAGTACGGTGGACAGGGTTGTGATATTTTAACATATATTATGTGTGTAGAGGAGCTCGCAAAAGTTTGTGGTACAACAAGCGTTATTGTTTCAGCTCATACATCACTTTGTGCAGATCCTATTCTTACTTATGGTACAGAAGAGCAGAAAAAGAAATACCTTCCAAAGCTTGCAAGTGGAGAGTATATCGGAGCATTTGGTCTTACAGAGCCAGGTGCAGGTACAGATGCTCAGGGTGTTCAGACTAAAGCTGTACTTGACGGAGATGAGTGGGTACTTAATGGTTCTAAGTGCTTCATCACAAACGGTGAGGTTGCTGATGTTTATATCATTATTGCTTATACAGACATCATCGAAGGAAAGAAAGGCAGAAAGATTAAGAAATTCTCTGCATTCATCGTAGAAAAAGGAACACCGGGATTCACATTCGGAACAAAAGAGAAGAAGATGGGTATCCGTGGCTCTTCAACATATGAGCTTATTTTCCAGGATTGCCGTATCCCTAAGGATGCACTTTTAGGACCTCAGGGCAAAGGTTTCCCTATCGCTATGCACACTCTTGATGGTGGACGTATCGGTATCGCAGCTCAGGCACTTGGTCTTGCAGAAGGTGCACTTGACAGAACAATCGAGTACACAAAAGAGAGAAAACAGTTTGGCCGTACTATCGCACAGCAGCAGAATACTCAGTTCCAGCTTGCTGATATGGCTACAAAGGTTGAAGCTGCAAAGAATTTAGTTTACAGAGCAGCACTTAAGAAACAGGAATTTGCTGACGGTGCAAAGGTATCTTACTCAGTAGAAGCTGCTATGGCTAAACTTTGTGCAGCAGAAGTTGCAATGGAAGTTACAACAAAAGCAGTTCAGTTACATGGTGGTTATGGTTACATCAGAGAGTACGATGTTGAGCGTATGATGCGTGATGCTAAGATTACTGAGATCTATGAAGGAACAAGTGAAGTTCAGAGAATGGTTATCTCAGGTGCATTACTTAAATAATATCGTAAATAAAAACATAAACCAAAAAATAAGACAAGGAGTGACAAAGCTGTGAAAATAGTAGTATGTGTAAAACAGGTTCCAGATACTAAAGGCGGAGTTAAATTTAACCCGGACGGTACTTTGGATAGAGGTGCTATGCTTGCAATCATGAACCCTGACGACAAAGCAGGTTTGGAAGCAGCACTTAGAATAAAAGATGAATATGGTGCAGAGGTAACTGTACTTACAATGGGTCTTCCAAAAGCAGAGGAAGTACTTCGTGAAGCAATCGCAATGGGTGCAGACAAGGGTATCCTTGTAACTGACAGAGTTTTAGGTGGTGCTGATACTTGGGCAACATCTACAACAATTGCCGGTGCACTTAGAAATATTGATTATGATCTTATCATCACAGGTCGTCAGGCTATCGACGGTGATACAGCACAGGTTGGTCCTCAGATTTCTGAGCACCTTGACATCCCTGTAATCTCTTATGCTAAAGACATTAAGATCGAGGGAGACAGTGTTGTAGTAGAGCGTCAGTATGATGACAGATATCATGTATTAAAAGCTAAGATGCCTTGCTTAGTTACAGCTCTTTCAGAATTAAATGAGCCTCGTTATATGACTCCAGGCGGAATCTTTGATGCTTACGATGCTGAGATTACAGTATGGGGCAGAAAAGACCTTAAAGATGTTGATGATTCTAATATCGGTCTTGCAGGATCACCTACAAAGATCGCTAAAGCTTCTGACAAAGTTAGAAAGGGAGCAGGCGAGAAGGTTACTCCTGAAGATGCAGATCAGGCAGTTTCATACATCATGGACAAATTAAAAGAGAAACATGTAATCTAAAATTTATAAGGAAGTGGTGACTAAAATGGGTTTAGAAGAATATAAGGGTGTCTATGTCTTTGCACAGCAGGTAGACAACGAATTAAGCGGAATCGCTTTTGAATTGCTTGGAAAAGCAAAAGAACTTGCAAGTGACCTTGGTACAGATGTAACAGCCGTTCTTATCGGTTCTGATGTTAAAGGTCTTACAGATGAATTAGCAGAGTATGGTGCAGACAAGGTTATCGTTGTAGATGATCCTGAGTTAAAAGAGTACAGAACAGAGCCATATGCTCATGCATTATCTTCAGTAATCAACGAGTACAAGCCTGAAATCGTATTAGTTGGTGCAACAGCTATCGGTCGTGATTTAGGACCTCGTGTATCAGCTCGTGTTCAGACAGGTCTTACAGCAGACTGTACTGTACTTGAGATTGGTGATTTCCCAATCAATGCAATTCCTGGACAGGAAGATAAACAGAAGCACAATCAGCTTCTCATGACTCGTCCTGCATTCGGTGGTAACACTATCGCTACTATCGCTTGCCCTGACAATCGTCCACAGATGGCAACAGTTCGTCCTGGTGTTATGCAGAAAATCGAGCCTGTAAAGGGTGCAAAAGCAGAAGTTATCGAGTACAATCCTGGATTTACTCCAAACAACAAATATGTTGAGATCCTTGACATCGTTAAAGATCTTTCAGATACAGTTGATATCATGGATGCAAAAATCCTTGTATCAGGTGGTCGTGGAGTTGGAAGCAAAGAGAACTTTGCAATGCTTCAGGATCTCGCTGATGTAATCGGCGGAACAGTTAGCTGCTCACGTGCAGTAGTAGATAACGGATGGATGCCAAAAGAGTTACAGGTTGGACAGACAGGAAAGACAGTTCGTCCTAATGTTTACTTTGCAATCGGTATTTCAGGTGCTATCCAGCATACAGCAGGTATGGAAGAGTCAGACATCATCGTTGCAATCAACAAAGATGAGACAGCTCCTATCTTCGATGTAGCTGATTATGGTATCGTAGGCGACCTCAACAAGATCGTACCAAAGCTTACAGAAGCTTTAAAAGAGGTTGTAAAATAGACCGAGCTTGTTAAAGCGAGGGATGCTTCTTGACTTTCAGTCAAGAAGAGACAATTTATAATTATATTTTGGTAGTTCTTTAATTCATATATAAAGGCGGCATATCCAAAACCGGATATGCCGCCTTTTTAATTGTTGCATGATTTTTATATTTGAAAACTTATTTTTTATTCCATATCCGTTAGGTATAGTGATTTGTTGTAATAATGTCAAAAACTCAATAGAATTTGTTTATAATAAATTTAAAAAATTCTATTGAGATTTTTTATCTATTATAGTATAATATGTTAGGTTTGTGCGGAAAAAATATGGAAAATGATAACAAATTCAGTATATCTGCATCAGCTTAGTTTTTACAGTGAAAATGTTGTGGCTGAGATTTTTAGAAATTAATAATATACAGGGGAGTTATGTATATTATGTTTGTCAGACTGCAACTTAAAATAAATAGGTTACTATTGGTATTATACAAATATAATAGGAGGATTGCCATGCGTGGAATTGACACACAGACAAAGAAAATCAGGGAACAGGTATTTGAGGAAGTAGCACGTGCTGCTTACAGTACAGGAGATGTAAGCCACGAGTTGGAGGAAATACCATACAAGATAACACCATCAGATGTTCCGCTTTACCGTGAGAGCATTTGGAGAGAAAGAGCTATTGCATCAGAAAGAGTTCGTCTTGCAATGGGACTTTCACTCAGACCATTAGACAGACCGGTACATATAACAGAGGGATTTGCAGAGAGTAATATTTCTGAAAAATATTATGAGCCGCCTCTTATGCAGGTTATTCCATCGGCTTGTGATATGTGTGAGGACAACAAGATTGAAGTCAGCAATATGTGTCACGGTTGTGTAGCACATCCATGTATGGAAGTCTGTCCAAAAGAAGCTATCTCAATGGTTGACGGACACGCATTTGTAGATCAGGACAAATGTATCAAATGTGGCAAATGTATAGCTATATGCCCATACCATGCGATTATCAAGAAAATCAGACCTTGTGCCGAAGCTTGTGGAATTAATGCTATCGAGAGTGATGAGCATGGTCGTGCAAAGATAAATGATGAGAAGTGTGTATCATGTGGTCAGTGTATGGCGAGCTGTCCGTTTGGAGCTATTGCTGATAAATCACAGATATTCCAGATGATCAGAGCTATCCAGCACGGTGATGAAGTTATCGCAGAGATTGCCCCGGCATTTGAGGGTCAGTTTGGAGCTGATGTTACACCTGCACAGGTTATAGCTGCATTAAAAGAATGTGGATTTAAGGATGTTCATGAGGTTGCTCTCGGAGCAGATATCGGTGCAGTATCAGAAGCACATCATTATGTAAAGGAAGTAGTAAATGGAGATCTTCCGTTTCTTCTTACATCATGCTGTCCTGCATGGTCAATGCTTGCTAAGAAGTATTTCCCTGATATTATCGACAGTGTATCTCAGGAGCTTACTCCTATGGTTGCAACTGCGAGAAGTATCAAGAAGAAATATCCAAACTCAAAGGTAGTATTTATAGGACCTTGTGCAGCTAAGAAGCTTGAGGCATCAAGAAGAACTGTGCGAAGTGATGTTGATTTTGTTATTACATTTGAAGAATTAAATGCAATATTTAAAGCAAAGAATATTGATTTTAGCAAATATGATAAGGGTCGTTCAATGCATGAAGCAACAGGAGCAGGGCGTGGATATGCTGTTGCAGGTGGAGTTATCAGTGCAATTGAGCAGTGTATCGAAGAATACTATCCTGGAACAGAAGTCCAGACGGAGCATTGTGAGGGTCTTGCAGACTGTAAGAAGATGCTTCTTCTTGCAAAAGCCGGAAAGAAAGACGGCTGCATGATCGAGGGAATGGGCTGCCCAGGCGGATGTGTAGCAGGTGTTGGAACTATTCTTCCAATCAACAAGGCTAAACTTGCCGTTGCTAAGACTGTTAAAGAGTCTACAACTAAACTTCCGGCAAAAGATTTGCTTGAAATTGAATTACCTTAAGTATAACTTGAGAGTGACAGTTCAGCTATAAAGATAATTGACAGTACTAGAGCTTGCAGACAGATTTATGAATGTAATAAATGAAAGGCTGAATGTAGAATTAGCAAATATTCAAAGCCAGATTGAGAATGTCTGATTTGAATGTTAAAAAGTTATTTAGTTTTTAATTAGGTGACATTATATTGAAATAATTAATACAGTCTGATAATATATATTGTATTGTCAGACTGTATTTTGTTATGCAAGGGTCAAAATGCCTTTTGCTTCGATATAATACAAATTAAATATAGAAGATATAGCAGATTTAAGTGGTTTCATAGGTTTTGTTTTCACAATATATTGCAATATAAAAACAGTCTGTTTTATACTTAAAATTTCAAATATGTAAAAATCATAGGATTGGAGAGTGTCATGTTAGAAATTATCAAATCAATTATTTTTGGAATCGTGGAGGGAATTACCGAGTGGCTGCCAATAAGCAGTACGGGGCATATGATTCTGCTTGATGAATTTATAAAGATGGATGTATCTGATAAATTCAGAGAGATGTATCTTGTAGTTATCCAGCTTGGAGCAATAATGGCGGTAGTTCTTCTTTTCTGGTGGAGAATATGGCCGTTTTGTAAAGAGGAGAATTTTAAAAAACATTATGTAAAACACAAAGTTGCCGGTTTTTTAGATAATTTTAAGTTTATCAAGCAGGATATATTTATAATGTGGTTTAAGATAGTAGCTGCCTGTGTTCCGGCAGTTATTGTTGAACTTGCATTCGGGGATAATCTGGAAAAATGGTTTTATAATTACAAGACTGTAGCAATAATGCTTATATTGGTAGGTGTTGTATTTATTATTGTCGAGGAAAAGAACAAGAAAAATATACCTTCAGTTAATAAAATAGGTCAGATTACATATACGACAGCTTTTTGGATAGGAATGTTCCAGCTTGTAGCGGCAGTATTTCCGGGGACATCAAGATCAGGAGCTACTATCATAGGTGGACTTATACTTGGTCTTTCGAGAACAGTAGCGGCAGAGTTTACATTTTATCTTGCGATTCCGGTTATGTTTGGGGCAAGTCTTATAAAAATAATTAAATTTGGATTTGGATTTTCTGCTCTTGAAGCAGGAATATTGCTTACAGGTATGATAACGGCATTTATAGTATCACTTTTTGTGATAAAATTCCTCATGGGATATATTAAAAAGCATGATTTCAAAGTATTTGGCTGGTATAGAATTATTTTGGGGGTACTTGTACTCGGATATTTTGCGTTGGCAGGTTAAATAAATCCGGATGTGTGTACATAAGCAAATGATTATGAATAGTATAGAAAAAGTATAAAAAAACTGAGAAAAAACAGTAAAATGGTTGTTTTACAGCTTGACATAACATTTTTAACAATGTACAATATTACTCGATAGTAGGAAACACCTACTACCCTTTTTTCAATTCATACCTAGGCATCCTGTACCCGCAGGATGCCCCCTTTTTTTATATGGAATTTATACAGTAAGGGTATATAATATCAAAACATATGTTTTGATATTATGTCAAAACTTATGTTTTGCCGATGTTGAGGAAATCAAAAATGCCGAAAAAATGTAGAAACATCGATAATAATTTTGCTTTGCAAAATTATTGTTCGGCAAAATGCAGATTTTGCCGATGTTGACAAGAACCCGTATAAGCATTATTATATCAGTCAGAGACTTTAACTTTTTAAGGAGGTGTTCGTATGGATTTTCAGAGGATTGATGAAAATACTGTTCAGTGTAGAATGACAGAGGAGGAAATGAATTCATACGGTTTTGCGATAGAGGATTTTTTTACAAATCAGGAAAGGTCAAGAGAGTTTCTTGAGAGTATCGTTGAGATGGCAGAGGAAGAGATTGGCTATGAGATAGAAAGCGGCATGGTGTCTATGCAGCTTATGCGTATGCCGGACAATTCTCTTACTATCACATTTACTGACAGAGGGGAAGATGCCATTCACAATATGCTCAATCAGATACAAAATCTTGCGGGCATACTTGATGAGTCTGGCACGCCGGATGTTGTTGTGAACGGTGTGTTAAAGGAAAAAGACGAGTCAGGTGATGAAGAACTGTCAGAAGCAGCCACTGATGAGGTGGAAAATGTGCAGATGGACAAGTTTAAAAATGATAATTCTCTTTCAGAGGATGAGCAAAAGAAAGCGTTTAAACAGCATTTAAAAGATATTGAAAAGCAGAAGAAGGCAAAAGAAAAGCAGGCAGCATCAGCAGCAAAGGTATTTTGCTTTGATACTTTGCATGATATAGAAAGATTTGCAGAGACTTTGAACCTTGACAAAAATATTCCAAGCAAACTTTATAAAGATGTTTCAAATGGAAAATATTATCTGTTTGTTAAAAAAGGTAAACTTAAGTTTGGTGATTATACAAGAGTCTGTCATAAACTTACGGAATATGCAAAGTTATGTTCACAGCAGGCATACATAGAGCAGTATTGCAAGGAACATTTTGAGTGTCTTATTTCTAAAAATGCTCTTAAGGTATTGAAAGAATATTAATAAATAAAGTGGGAGTATTGTAGTATAGCATGAGATATAATTATGATTTAGATGATACATCAGTAAATCCGAGGAAGATAATTACCGGTATCCTTATCACTTTAATTGAGATAGCGATAGTCGTACTTGTAGCTTTTTTGATAGTCCGCTATGGTCTTGAAAGAATGACAATGTCAGGAAATGGCATGGAGCCGACTGTAAAAGATGATGACTCAATTCTTATAAATAAAATGTCGTATAAACTTCATTCCGTAAAAAGAAATGATGTTGTGGTTTTGAGACAGAATGGAAGTGAGCATAATTATTATGTGGTGCAGAGGGTTATCGGTCTGCCGGGGGAAAAGGTCAAGATAACTAACGGTGAAGTCTATATTGATGGAAAAGTTCTTGATGAAAAGTATGATTTTCCGCTTATGAAAAACGGTGGACTTGCACTTGATGAGATAACACTTGACGATGATGAGTATTTTGTGCTCGGAGATAACAGAAATGACTGTGAGGACAGCCGAAATGCAAGCATGGGAAATGTATTAAAGGGCGACATAGTTGGAAAGGCATGGATAAGGACAAATTCATTTGCTTTTATAAATCAGATTGACGGTTTTAAAAAGAGTGATAGTTCGTCATCATCAGAAGTAAAATAATATAAAGTTTTTGTCGCATCAAGGGTGTAACAGGCAGTATAAAATGTCGGTTGTATAGTAGAGCTGCAGTAAAGATTGTGTGTAAGCAGCAGAACATATAAAATGTTTATAAAATTTTAGGTGTTTGGCGGCAACGATATAATTGATATGAAAATAAGGGCGTAAATTATAAAGTTTGCGTCCTTTTTTAGAAAATGAAGTATGTGGAGGATGGATATGGATAATTCAATTAAGATAACTATAGGGGTCATAATTATTCTGGTTCTTGTCGTGATAAAAGTGGTATATGACGAGAAAAAGTATATGGAAAAACTTACATCAAGGCTTAAGAGGACATGGGGACAGCCGACGAGACAGGAATATTCCGAGGTGATATGGAAAAATATAAAATATTATCATGAAAATACGGCAGGAGAGAATGATATTGATGATATTACATGGAATGACCTCGAACTTGACAGAGTTTACGAAAAGATAAATCATACTAGGACATCTGTGGGAGAAGAATATCTCTATGCAATGCTGCACAAACCTTGCACGGACAGTGAGGAGCTTGCAGAAAGAGAGCGTGTTATCGAACTGATGGCAGATAATGAGGAAGAGAGATTAAAACTCCAGATTGCATTTTCACAGATGGGAAAACCTGGGAAAATATCGGTTTACGAATATATGAACAGTGTGAAAGATATAAATGCACCGAACAGATTAAAACATATTTTATCTGGTATTTTGTTCCTCATAAGCGGAGCGTTGTGCTTTGTGTGGCCGTCAGTGATGATAATTGTTTTTGTGGCTGTTGTTGTGCATAATATCTTTTCATATTATAAGGACAAATCATTGATTGAACCTTATATACAGTTATTTGGGTTTATAGTACGCACTGTGGCACAGAGTCGGGATATTGTAGATTTAAAGATAAGTGGTCTTGAAGATTATATGGATAGACTCGATAAAAGTGTAAAGAGTTTCAAAAAGTTTTGTAAACACAGTTCACTTATAGCGGGAGGTCAGATGGGTGGAGACCTTCTCGATTCACTTATGGATTATGTCAGAATGTTGGTACACATAGATATAATAAAGATGTGTACGATGGTATCTGAGGCAAAAAAACTCAATGAGGAATTATTTAATATATATGAGGTGATTGGTTTTCTTGACAGTATGATTTCAATCTGTTCATACAGGGAAAGTCTTGAAAACTGGTGTATTCCTGAGTTTGATAATAAAAATATCGGGATTGGAGCCAAAAATTTATATCATCCGCTTATTGCAAAGCCGGTAAAAAACAGTATCAGTGTTGAAAAATCTGTTCTTCTTACGGGTTCAAATGCTTCGGGTAAATCGACATTTATCAAGACTGTTGCGATAAATGCCATATTTGCACAGACGATAAATACTGTGCTCGCAGACTCATATAAAACCTGTTTTTACTATATATATTCATCAATGGCATTGAGAGATGACCTTGAAAACAGCGAAAGCTATTATATAGTTGAGATAAGGTCGCTCCAGAGAATACTGGATAAAGTAAAGGAAAGCAAAGTTCCGGTACTTTGTTTTATAGACGAAGTCCTAAGAGGCACGAATACACTTGAGAGGATAGCATCATCATCCGAGATACTTGCGTATCTTGCGGGGAAAGGTGCAATGTGTTTTGCAGCAACGCATGATATAGAGCTTACAAATATGCTCAAAAAGTATTATGTTAATTATCATTTTGAGGAGCATGTTGACGAGGAAGATGTGTTGTTTGATTATAGATTGAGAGAGGGTGCGGCGAATACAAGAAATGCTATAAAGCTTTTGAATATGATAGGTTATGATAAGGTTATAACCTATAATGCTGAAAAGCAGGCAAGGGATTTCTTAAAAAACGGACTCTGGAAAGAAACAGAATAATCATCAGATTTATTATATATATGCCTGCGTGGCAATAATATATCGTTGTCTTTGTTTAAATCGAAAACAGAAATACAGCGACAATGTATTATCAAGTTGCTTTTAATCGAAAACAGAAATGATATTGTATAACTTTATTTGAAATGGAAACACTACACATTAAAAAGAAAGGTGTGGTGTTTATATGAGCAGAGATTTTAATGGTTCGTATGTGAGAAAAGCAGGACTTATATGTGGATTTTTAATAGTGATAGCTGCATCAGATTTTATAAGTTACAGGTCAGCAGTAAAAAAGCTTGAAAAAATGTCGCAGAAGTCGGAAACATATATCACAAGTCAGATGAAAGATTATACGGATGCAAAAGTTAAACAGTATTATAACAAGATTAAGGACAGTAGTGGGTCTGAAAGTGTGACGGTGGGTACTAAAAATAATGATAAACTTACCGTGCAGACGATTTATCAGGTAGAAAAATATGATTCTGCAAAAGATATTTCAAGTGCAGAGTACAGAAATCTTCCTGAAAAACTTGTCGGAATGAATAAAGAACAGGTGGAGGCATACTGCCATGACTATATGAACAATATGTCGGCGGATGAGTTTCTTGCAGGATTGCAAAGTATGGGAGTTGTCAATTTTTCAAGTGACAGGCTTGTCATAAAGAAGATATATGACCAGACAAAGATAAAGTATAAGTATTATCTTATTGCCATTGACGGTGAAGTTGTTGTATATTATGGAGATAAGAAAACAATTTTTGACTATACGGGGATAAAAACCTCAAGACTTGACAAAAAAGAGAGAAATGCTCTTAAAAAGGGCGTTGAAGTAAAAGATGAAGATGAATTGTACGGCATTTTGGAGAACTATTCATCCTGACAACATTAAGGAAATGGAGATAAAAATGAGGAGTGTTCCGATTTTGATAATAGGCGGTGGAGCAGCGGGGATGATGGCTGCCGCATCAGCAATAGAGCAGGGTGGCAGAGTGATGGTTATTGAAAAGATGGCAATGCTTGGCAAAAAAATCCTTGCCACCGGAAATGGAAGATGTAATTTTACAAATCTAAAACAGCAGCCTGAGTTTTATCATGTGACAGGGAGTGACGATGTCTGGAAACTTCTCAGAAGATTTGATGAGAAAAGAACCATCTCATTTTTTAAGGAAGCAGGAGTTTATCCTGAGGATAAAGACGGCTATGTATATCCAATGTCAATGCAGGCTGTTTCACTTAGAAATTGTCTTGGGAGAAAGCTTGATAAAGCTGAGATACACTTCGAGGAGGAAGTAACTGATATAGAGCAAAAGACAAGTGCGACAGGAAAAAATACTGGCTTTATCGTAAAGACAACAAAAGATAAATATCTGGCTAAAAAGATTATCGTGACGGCGGGTGGCATGGCTGCAAAGTGCCACGGGAGTGACGGAAAGTGCTTTGGGATATTAGCAAAGCTTGGACACACGGTAGTTACTCCCGTTCCGGCACTGACATGGTTTAAACTCAAAGAAAAATACACGAAACTCTGGGCAGGTGTGAGAGTAAAAGGCATTATAAAAGCATATGATGAAGATAAAAAGCTGCTTGCACATGACAAAGGCGAATTGCAGCTTGTCGCTTCAGGAATATCCGGAATCCCGGTGTTTCAGGTCAGCAGATATATTTCAAGGGAGCTTGAAATGTCAAAAAGACCATATATCGAGGTTGATTTCCTGCCGGAATTTAGTGCGGAAGAATTGTACGAAGAGCTTTTGAGGAGAAAACGGTGCCATCCAAAGCTTGAAACTTCATATATACTTGAGGGTATTATGAACAATAAACTTACAGATGCCGTTTTATTAAAATGTGGTATAGGCAGCAGGACATTACTAAATGAACTTACGGGCAGACAGTGCCAAAATATATGTGCGGCAGTAAAGTGTTTCAGAGCAGATGTAAGCGAAACGGCGGGATTTGACAATGCACAGGTAACATCAGGCGGTGTCAGCAGAAGTGAGATAGATTTTGAGGATATGAGTTCAAAAGTCTGTGACGGATTGTATCTTGCCGGTGAGATAGTTGATGTTGACGGCATATGCGGCGGTTACAATCTCCAATGGGCTTGGAGCAGCGGATATATTGCAGGAAAGAGTGCGGCAGGAGGAAAACAGAAGTGATACATATAGGTCAGTTGAAGATACCTGTTGAAAAAGTTATGGCGGAGGCTTCAAAACAGGATTTAAAAAAAGGAATAATATCGGCTGGTGAGACTGCCGTTATAAAGAGGTATATAGAAAAAAAGCTGAAAATAAAACAGAGTGACATAAAAGAATTTACGGTGCTCAAAAAATCGGTGGATGCGAGAAAAAAAGAACAGATATTTTTTATCTATCAGGTTGATTTTTTTACAGAAAATGAAAAAAGGGTCTTGAGCCGTTATAAGAAAAATGATGTGACGATAAAGAGTGAAAAAAAGGAAAACTATACAGCAAAATGTGAAGCTGCGGCAGAAAAAGATACATCTGAAAAGATAGTCATAGCCGGCTTTGGACCGGCAGGACTATTTGCGGCATATGAACTTGCATTAAGCGGTTACAAGCCACTTGTAATTGAGCGTGGACTTGATGTTGACAGCAGAAAGAAATCAGTTGAGCATTTTTGGAAAACAGGTGAACTTGATACTGAGAGTAATGTGTCATTTGGCGAGGGCGGTGCAGGAACATTTTCGGATGGAAAGTTAAATACTATGGTAAAAGACAAGTTCGGCTATAACCGCAGAGTTCTTGAGACATTTGTAAAATTTGGTGCACCTGCCGAGATACTCTATCTTCAAAAACCGCATATCGGGACAGATAAACTCGCCGATGTTGTGAAAAATATGCGGCTTGAAATAGAAAGACTTGGCGGCGAGGTGAGATTTGGTGTAAGATTAGACTCATTAAATATAAAAAATACAGGTAATGGTGATAGCAAAAAACTTGAATCTATAAATGTTACTGACAGATTTTTAGGTAAAGCGGAGGTTATAGAATGTGACAGGCTTATACTTGCGATAGGCCACAGTGCAAGAGATACATTTTTAAGCCTTAATGAAAGCGGTGTCATGATGCAGCCAAAATCATTTGCGATAGGTGTCAGGGTTGAACATTCGCAGGAAATGATAGGAAGAAACCAGTACGGCGAACTTTACAAGGCACTTCCTACAGCGGATTATAAACTTACGCACCAGACGAAAGACGGCAGGGGAGTATATTCATTTTGTATGTGTCCCGGAGGCTATGTCGTAAATGCCTCATCCGAAAAAGGTATGCTTGCCGTAAATGGTATGAGCGATTATCTGAGAGACGGCATAAATGCCAACAGTGCCATCGTCGTGACTGTAGGAGCTGAGGACTTTGACGGCACAGACGCACTTGCAGGAATGAGGTTTCAGAGAAAATGGGAAAAGAAAGCATTTGATACGGCAGGCGGAAAGATACCGGTTCAACTTTTTGGTGACTTTAAGAAAAATGTTGTAAGTAAAGAGTTTGGTAATGTCAGACCTCAGACAAAGGGTGAGACAGCATTTGCAAATGTGAGGGAAATTCTTCCGGGAGAAGTCGCAGATTCCATTGAGGAGGGAATAACTGCATTTGAAAAGAAGATAAATGGTTACAGCAGGGATGATACATTGCTTTTAGGTATTGAGAGCAGAACATCTTCTCCGGTAAAGATAGTAAGAGACGACACCATGCAGTCTAATATAAAAGGATTGTATCCGTGCGGTGAAGGAGCAGGATATGCAGGCGGTATTACTTCTGCGGCGATGGATGGAATAAAGACAGCAATAAAGATAACAGGAGGAAAATAGCAATGACAATGGATGAAAAGATAAAGAGGATAAACGAGTTATACCACAAATCTAAGGCTGAGGGACTTAATGAAGAAGAACTTGCGGAGCAGAAGCAGCTCAGAAAAGATTATATTGCATCCGTAAGAGGAAATCTTACGAGCCAGCTTGAGGGGATAACAGTAGTTAATCCCGACGGAACAGTGGTTGACATGAAGAAAAGAAGAAAGAAATTGCATTAAAATGTGATTCTCAGGTGAAAAGCAGGCATCAAAAAAGATGATACCATCGTAAATTATAAAGGAAAAGATATAACAACTATGGAAAAATCTGTTTTAAGAAAAGAAATGAAAAGACTGCGCAGGGAAATGACCGCAGAGGAACGAAAGATAAGGGATGAAAAGATATTTGAAAACCTGACAACCCTCAGCCGCTTCAAAGATAAAAAATGGTTTTACATTTACGTATCATATGGAACGGAAACAGATACAAAAGAAATAATAAAATATCTGCTGAGTCTGAAAGATAAGAAAGATATACATATTGCGGTACCGAAAGTGTTAGGCACAGAGATGGAATTTTTTGAGATAGACTCACTTGATGAACTTAAAAAAAGCAATATGGGGATATTAGAACCGAATAACCACAGGTTAGTAAATGTAAAAGATGTGGAATATTTTGAAAGATTAAATCCGCCAGAAAATGTTGTCATGATACTTCCGGGACTTGCCTTTGACATAGAGCGTGGCAGAGCAGGCTATGGCGGTGGCTTTTATGACAAGTATCTGAACCGGTATGGTGCGGATGATTTTTTGAAGATAGGTATATGTTATGATTTCCAGATGCAGAAATACGACACTATCAAGATGGAAGAAAATGATGTGAAAGTAGATATGACAGTGACTGATAGGGCTTATTATTGATATAAATATAATCTCTTTTTTATAATTAATCACAATTTGAACACAATCAATACACAAACTAAACAAATTTTGATTGTATTATTGTACTTGTAATAAAGAAACAGACACAAACAAAAAGTAACAATAAAGATACATGAGTGTGAGAGGAGAGATTTATATGCGTAAAAATAATTTTTTAAAGATAACAACATATGCAGCAGTATTTGGACTTATAGGTGGAATGAGTTTTGAGGGAACGACTTATATTTCAAACAAGTATTTAAATAAGTCGGCAGTAGAGAGCACAAGTTCAACAACAAAGAGTATCGACAATACAACGACACTTTCATCAACATCTACAAAGACAAGTAGTTCTGACGGAGTTTCAGGCATTTCTGAAAATGTACTTCCGTCAATAGTAGCTATTGATGTAAAGACGACGGAAACTTCTACAGATGTATTCGGAAGGACATACAAACAGGATGCGAGTGGAAGCGGTTCGGGAATAATTGTTGCACAGGACAGCAAAAATATCTATATTGCAACAAACAATCATGTTGTTGCTGATGCAAACAGTGTATCTGTTACATTTAATGACAAGAGTGTTTATTCTGCTACCGTAAAGGGAACTGATTCAGACTCAGACCTTGCAGTTGTTGAGGTGCCGGTATCAAAACTTTCAGCAGATACATTGAGCAATATAAAAGTTGCGACACTTGGAGATTCAAGCAAGACAAAAGTTGGAGCACAGGCTATCGCAATAGGAAATGCTCTTGGATATGGGACATCTGTAACAGTAGGTTATATAAGTGCAAAAGACAGGGAAGTATCAAGTGAAGATACTAACATGAAGCTTCTCCAGACGGATGCTGCTATTAACCCGGGAAACAGCGGTGGAGCACTTGTTGATTCAACAGGGGCAGTCATCGGCATAAATTCATCAAAATATGCAGATACATCAGTTGAGGGTATGGGGTTTGCAATACCTATCAATACTGCAATACCTATCATCAATGATATTGTGAAATCCCAGACTGTATCAGAAGATGAACAGGCTTATCTTGGAATAAAAGGAACTGATGTATCATCAGAATACGCACAGTATTACAATCTTCCGGAGGGAATCTATGTATCAAGCGTGACAAGTGGTTCTCCGGCAGAAAAAGCAGGCATCAAAAAAGGTGATGTTGTCGTTAAATATAAAGGGAAAGATGTAACAACTATGGAAGGTCTGCAGGAGAAGATGAGTCGCTCAAAGGCAGGAGACAAAGTGGAGATTACCGTAAAGAGAGCTGACAATGGTGAGTATAAAGAGGTTAAGGTTACTGTTACACTTGGCAGGAAATCAGATGCACCACAGGAAACGACAGACAGCAGTTCATCAGAGGAAAATTCTGATTCAGATAATGGCAGCACAAATAATGGTTCAGACAGTAACAGCGGTCAGAACAGCCGGAATGGAGGTTCATTCTTTAACTAAAAGAAAAAAATATATTTACAAGCATATGATAATATGTTAAACTACAATAGTTGTGTTCAGATTTATCTGAATTGCGGCATGAAACTACCGGCACTCAGTATAAGGTCGCTCCGTCCTATTCTTAGTGTCAGGTGAAATATTATCAAATACCCCGTAGAGGGACAGGAGGTCAATTATGATTAGCAAAGAAAAGAAAGCAGAGATTATCAAAACTTACGGACGTACACCAGAGGATACAGGTTCTCCAGAGGTACAGGTAGCTCTTTTAACAGCGCGTATCGTTGAGCTTAACGAGCATTTAAAAGAGAATAAGAAGGATCATCATTCAAGACGCGGTCTTCTTAAGATGGTAGGTCAGAGAAGAAATCTTCTTGCTTACTTAAAGAAAAAAGATATCGAAGCTTATCGTGAACTTATTGCTAAATTAGGTTTAAGAAAATAATCTGTTTAGGTATCAATATGCTGGAGATTATTACAGCATAACATAAAATGCCATCAGTGTTGTTTGGATAAATAATGCTGATGGCGTTTTTGTACTTTGGCTGCATAAGATAAGATTAATGTGTCGCTGTAAATACAGAAAAATAAATAAACTTGCAAATATTAAAATAAAATGATATACTTATACAGATGTTGTGTGGGCTGGAGCCGAGACTGCTGAAAAGTATATCTTTTTTTGTTATATGAAAGATTTTATATAAAAACAGTAAATTTTTCAATGAGTGTTAAGATATATTTTTCAGTTGTTTCGGGACAAGGGCCTACATAAAATAAAATCGGCAGGGCATACCTCGTGTTATGGTAATGTTTTGCATTGTAGAGAAAGGAGATTTTCATGGCATATAAATCATTTTCCATGGAACTTGCTGGCAGAACTCTCACGGTAGAGGTTGGGAGAGTTGCTAAACAGGCAAACGGTGCAGCTTTAATGCACTATGGTGATACTACTGTACTTTGTACAGCTACGGCATCAGAAAAACCTAGGGAGGGAATTGATTTCTTCCCACTTTCAGTAGAATTTGAAGAAAAAATGTATTCAGTTGGAAAAATTCCGGGAGGATTTAATAAGCGTGAGGGAAAGGCATCAGAGAATGCAGTTCTTACCGCACGTGTCATCGACAGACCTATGCGTCCGCTCTTTCCAAAGGATTATAGAAATGACTGTTCTCTTAACAATCTTGTACTTTCAGTTGACCCTGAGTGCCGTCCGGAACTTGTAGCGATGATTGGTTCAGCTATAGCTACATCTATTTCAGATATTCCATTTTATGGACCATGTGCTACAACACAGCTTGGTATGGTAGACGGTGAGTTTATCGTAAATCCAAGTCAGGAAGTATGGGACAAGGGCGACCTCAAACTTACGGTTGCATCGACAAGAGAAAAGGTTATCATGATAGAAGCAGGAGCAAAAGAGCTTCCTGAGGACAAGATGATAGAAGCCATCTACAAATGCCATGATGTAAACCAGACTATCATTGCGTTTATAGACAAGATGGTTGAAGAAGTAGGAAAGCCAAAGCATGAATATACAAGCTGTGCTATTCCTGAGGAAATGTTTGATGAGATTAAAAAGATTGTTCCTCCTGAGGAGATGGAAGTTGCCGTTTTCTCAGATGATAAGCAGACTCGTGAAGAAAATGTGCGTCAGGTAACAGAAAAACTTGAAGAAGCATTTGCTGAGAATGAGGAGTGGCTTGAAATTTTGCCTGAAGCTGTATATCAGTATCAGAAAAAGACAGTGCGTAAGATGATATTAAAAGATCATAAGCGTCCTGACGGTCGTGAGATTACACAGATTCGTCCGCTTTCGGCAGAGGTAGACCTTATACCTAGAGTTCACGGCTCTGCAATGTTTACCCGTGGACAGACACAGATTTGTAATATCACAACACTTGCACCACTCTCTGAGAAGCAGAAAGTTGACGGACTTGATCCTAATGTTACGGAAAAGAGATATATGCATCATTACAACTTCCCTTCATATTCAGTAGGAGAGACAAAGCCGAGCAGAGGACCGGGACGCCGTGAAATCGGACATGGTGCACTTGCTGAGAAAGCACTTTTACCGGTTCTGCCTAGCGAAGAGGAATTCCCATATGCTATCAGAAGTGTATCTGAGACTTTTGAGTCAAACGGTTCAACATCAATGGCTTCAACATGTGCATCTTGTATGTCACTTATGGCAGCAGGTGTACCTATTAAGAAGATGGTAGCAGGTATTTCATGTGGTCTTGTTACCGGCGAGACAGATGATGATTTCGTACTTCTTACGGATATTCAGGGACTTGAAGATTTCTTCGGAGATATGGACTTTAAGGTTACAGGTACTACAGAGGGTATCACAGCTATTCAGATGGATATTAAGATTCACGGTCTTACAAGACCTATTGTAGAGGGTGCTATCGCAAGATGCCGTGAGGCAAGACTTTTTATAATGGATACTTGTATGAAACCGGCTATTTCCGAGCCTCGTAAGGAAGTTGGAAAATATGCACCAAAGATTATCCAGATGCAGATTGATCCTCAGAAGATCGGTGATGTAGTAGGTCAGAGAGGAAAGACTATAAATGCACTTATAGAGCGCACAGATGTAAAGATTGATATTACTGATGATGGTAATGTATCTATCTGCGGCGAAGATGCTGAAAAGATGGCTGAGGCTAAACGACTTATCGAAGTCATCACGACAGATTTCTATGAAGGACAGATTCTTGAAGGAGAAGTTATCAATATCAAAGAATTTGGAGCATTTATTGAATTTGCACCGGGAAAAGAGGGCATGGTTCATATTTCAAAGATTGCAAAAGAGAGAATCGACCATATTGAAGATGTTCTTACATTAGGTGATCATGTTAAGGTTATCTGTCTTGGAAAAGACAAGATGGGCAGAATGAGCTTTAGCATCAAGGATGTGAGATGATTAGGAACAATGTTCTTAAATTAAAAGCGGAATAAAAAGCAAAAAAGAGATTTTGATAATATCAGAATCTCTTTTTTCAGTATATAATATAGATGATAATTTTTGTTGCATAAATGCCGGGTGCTTTTTCCAAAACTTACAAAAAATACTCGACATTTTAGCTCAATAGATGTAATATGTAATTAATGGGAGAAAAAAGAGGGATAATAGGAGAAAATAAATACGATAGGAGTCAAAGGGGCATGAAGTCGATTGAAAAAAGGGATTCGGTAAAATTGTATGCGGGTGTTTTACTGTGTACGATTATGTCAGTGGTGGCAGTTATAATTGTTGGAAATAGAGATATAATTTATGACCGGTTTGTGACAGGAGTTTATGGCAATGGAAGTATAATTAGCATTATAAACCAAAAGGTTATTATTGCAGGTACGGAAGTAAAGGTTATACCGTTACTTCCATTTAATATAAAGGCGGTTGCTGTTGCACTGGCTGTCTTTATGGCAGGCTGTACTGCAGTTCAGCTTCGTACAAGAAAAGGAGTATTTGTAGCATTGTCAGGCCTGCTTATGATTATGGTTGTACAGTGGTGGTTTATATTTAAGGGTGTCCTTTATATTCCGGTTGTGGAGATTTTGTCTTTTTCAGGATTTACATATGTAATACTAAGTATTATAAAATTTATTGTATATAGATATAATACGAAAAATCTGCCTATAGGTGCAGTAGTAAAGTTTGTTAGAAATATAGTAAATATGGAGTCAGAGACTACATATGCTAATTATCTTTTGAACAATAAAAAGCAGATAGAAAAGTCGTTATCGGCAGAACTGATACATCCGGCAATGACAAACAGCTCAGGGTTGCTTAAAAAACTTTCAGATGAAAATCACAGAAACAAAAAGTTTGTGGAAACACAGTTGTTTGGCAGAGAAAAGTCAAGCACGACAACGGTTGTACAGACAAGGACAAAACTTTTCAGGGGAGTATCTTATCTTGCTTTTATACCAATGCCGGTTATCGACAAAAATTCAGAAGAATTGGTTTACACGGTCATAGGTCTTGAACGAAAACTTGGTGTTCAGAGGGCATCGCATATCTCGACAATGTTATTTTCAATGTATATTTATTTCAGGGCGAAACATGAGAGAGATGAACATCAGAGAATTTATTTTTCAATGTTGTCTTTGATGATTTCCGTTATAGATGCAAAAGACCCTGTTACAGCAGGTCATTCACAGAGGGTTGCCGAGTTGTCAAGGGATCTTGGAACATGGCTTGGACTTGACAAGAGACAGATGTTTGATCTTGAGTTTGCTTCACTCATGCACGATATAGGCAAAATAGGTGTATCGGATTATGTGCTTAATAAGCCAAGTGTTTTTACAAGAAGTGATTTTGAACAGATGAAAAATCATACCGTGCGTGGAGCTGAGATGCTTCAGGAAGTTGGTATGAGTGACAATATAGTAGCGGGTGTAAGACATCATCATGAGAGGATTGACGGCTATGGTTATCCTGACGGAGTAAAAGGTGATGAGATAAATCTGCTCGCCAAGATTATAAAAATAGCAGATGTTTATGATGCTCTTACAAGTAAAAGACAATATAAAGAAGCCTGGAAAACAGATAAGGCAATGGACATCATATACAATGGCAGGGGAACAGAGTTTGATGAACATATTGCAGACGTGTTTATCGAACATATGGCACCTGACACATGGATTCCGCCGGTTCAGGCGACTCAAAAACACGGTTCTGACAGCCTTATGGACAAGGCTGTGAGCATTGCTGTTGATTTTTATGGAAAATATAAAGAAGAGATGGATGAGTCTTATGCAGTTTCAAGTAAAAACAATGATAAAGTAGAATTATGTAATAAAGATTCGTTTATGGGGTATGATTGGGGAGAGACATTTAACAACGGAAGATTTCTTGTGGAAAAACCACTCATAATTGCATATGAAAACAAGACCGAAAGCCTTATTTTTGCCCAATCTTCCTCTGATGAATGTGTGGACAAGATTTATTATTACTTTTTTAAGGGTTTTGTCAATCTTGGAGTCTTTCTGTTAAGGAGAGATAAAGTGGGAAGTGTTTTAGATGCATTGATAAACGAATATGGTGCTCCGGTAAAAGTAAGTGACGAATTTATGTCATACAAATGTGATAAGATGAGAATAGTATTTTATCATACAAATGATGATAATTGCCTGTTGTTCTATATACCTGAGTATATGTGTGCAAACTATGTTTTTGAGAATGACAGTACAGATGTGGCAGTGTAGAAGTGAGGATTGATATGAGGCAAAAAGAAAACCGCCATAAAAGACTTGGTACAAAGAAGATTTCAGGCATAGGGCTTATGATAGCACTTGCATTTGTGCTAAGCTATATAGAATCAATGATACCTATAAACATCGGTATTCCGGGAATAAAAGCAGGATTTTCAAATATAGTCGTTATTTTTGCCATGTATGTGTATGGTCCGTTTACGGCTTTTGGCATAGCAATCGTCAGGATAATACTTGTCGGATTTACATTCGGAAGTCTTGCAAGTCTTATGTATAGCTTTGCGGGCGGTATGCTGAGCTTTTTTGTAATGTTTATTTTAAAGAAAGCAGATATTTTTTCCGTGAATGGAGTGAGCGTGGCAGGTGGTGTGAGTCATAATACGGGTCAGATAATAGTAGCTATGCTCGTTCTTAAGACAAAATTGCTAATATATTATCTACCTGCACTTATAATATCCGGAACTGTTGCAGGGATAATCGTCGGCATAGTAGGGGGGCTTCTGATAAAGAGGATTGGATTTGTTATTCGTTCGCAAACCTGACAGGCGGAATGAGAAGCATATGAGAGATATAAAAAAGTATGGCAGAAGAGGCGTGAAAAAATTATTCCATGAATATGTACTATTCATGGAATAATTTTCTTTGTGCGTAAGTGTTGCGGTAATCGGACGGGCTTTGTCCGGTTATTTTTTTGAAAGCACTTGAAAAATTGTGATTATCAGAGAAACCTATTTCATATCCAATCTGTGAGATAGGTTTATTTGTGTCGCTGAGCAAAGCCTTTGCCATGTCCATTTTTTGATTTAAGATGTAAGTTTTCAGTGAAACACCCGATGCTTTTTTAAAAAATGTCGTTATATATTTTTCGTTGTAGCCGAAATATTCTGCTATCTCACTGACTTTGAAATTTTCTCTTATCCGCCATGAGATATAATCGACAATATCGGTGTATAATTGCACATGGTCGCCTTTTAGGGAAACTCTTCCGTTAGAGAGGTAGAGCTGGCTGTGAAGTTCCATCAGTGCCGCAGTTATATTGAGTGAGTTTAACATTTTACTTCCGTATTTTCTGTCGCTGTCCTGAAGCTGTTTTAATAAGACTATGATTCTGTCAATACGCGGAATCGTGTTTTGCACGGGAAGAATCATATTTTGATTTTTATGTATATTATTTAGAATATCATTTTCACTCATTGAACAACGGGGGGATATAAGTTCATTAGGATAAGTAAAATGCGTCCAGTAAAAGGTACATTTAGACGGCTTATATCCGTACTGTTTAAGTGTCGGCGGCATAATAAGATATTCTCCATTTTTTACTACATATTGTCTTTTGTCGTCTGCTATATAAAGTTCGCCGTCAGTCATAACGATAAATTCATAATCCGTAAGTGCCCTTGTAATGTGTGTCCAGTTTTCGTCAGGTGCAATAAACTTGCCTGTCCAGTTGAATTGCAAGGGGCTTGCTAATTGAAAATTTAATACATCCATATGTTTTACCATACCTTTCATATCCTTTATATACATTATATATTATGGGATTTATGTGTGCAATATACAGGAGTGCCATGCTATGAAAAAATTACACCTAATCTAACTTTTGGGTAAAACTTTTTCGTAACAAACATAACTTAATAATATTCTGTAAAAATGGGATAGATGATAAAATTTATATTGTAACAAGAGGAGAATATAGTGTGAATAACCTATGTACAGGCTTTTTCGCACTTGGAATTTGTGTATGTGCACATTTAACACAGATTGGGATTACTAAAAGAAAGGAAAGCGTTATGAAAAAGACAAAGAAAGCAGCTAGTAAATGTATTGCCATTGTCATGTCATCGGCTATGGTTCTCTCAATGCCTTATATTGCAGGACTTCAGATGTCAGCACAGGCGGCACAAAAGATTAACAGGGATGACAACAGTATAGTATATGCGGTCGATTGTGGTGACCTTGATGTGACTACGACACCCGATGACGGACCTCTCGGAACACACAACAGTGTAACGGATCAGGTATATGGTGCTGATGCACAGACAGGTTATAAATGGGGAATCGTTGACAGTGTAAGTTCTCCGCTTACAAACGGCAGTTGTTCGATTGGAGGTGTGAGCACCGATTGGACATGGTCATATGAATTTGCAAGTGGGGACCAATCTAAAAAAACTGCAACAAACAGATATACAAAAAATCAGTTTGAGACAAGCACAACTATATCGGCAAATCAGACAAGACATATTGATTATAAGTTTGAAGTCGAAAATGGTGAATATTATGTAGAGGTCGGCTTTACAGATCCGTGGGGCTGTTCAAAGACACCGTCAGTATATGCTAATATCGGCAAAGATGATGAGACAGAGATTGCCAAAGATTTTGATGTGAGTACTAACTCAGGTGTGGCGACAGGCACAGTAAAGGTAACAGACGGAGAACTCACTATCAATGCAAGAGGAACGGGTGATGACAATAAGGCAATAAATATGACTTATATCACTATCAAGGAAGCAGGAGATACCACGCTTGCACAGACAGACCTTGATGCGATAAGTATTCCGGAGACAGTGAGCGGTGATATAGAACTTCCGTCAAAAGGAAGCTTAGCTGACAGTGAGATAACTTGGTCGAGCAGCAATGAGAGTGTTATATCAAAAGACGGAAAAGTTACAAGACCTGCGGCCGGTGAGAGTGATGCTGAAGTTACACTTACGGCTGCGGTTAAAAACGGAAATGTTACACTTACAAAAGGCTTTACGGTAACAGTCACAGCCAAAAAAGATATGACAGACCTTGAGTATTTTGACAGCGAAAAAGTGGAAGTTACGGATGAATATTATCAGAACGCTTTAGAACTCGATGTTGAGAATATGTTAAAACTTGATGCAGACAGACTTCTTGCAGGTTTCAGGGAAACGGCGGGTTATGCAGCAGGAATGAGTGCATCAGAAATAAAAGAGTATATGAAAAACAAGGAACGCTACGGAGGTAACTGGGAAAACTCACTTATCGGAGGACATATACTCGGACATTATATGTCAGCAGTTGCACAAGGAATAGTAAATCCTGGTGTTACGGCTGAGCAGAAAGAAAAACTTACGGAGAGATTAAACTATATCATTGACTCACTAGCTGACTGTCAGAAAAAGACAGAGGGAGTAACAGGTATTAAAGGATATATATTTGGAGCAACGCTTCCAAGCAGTGAATTTAAGAAAAATGTAGTACTTCAGTTTGACAATGTAGAAAGCGGAAAGACAAATATCTCAACACAGGCATGGGTTCCGTGGTACACGATGCACAAGATACTTGCAGGTCTTACGGATGCCTATGAAGTTGCAGGAAATAAGACGGCACTTGAAGTTGCGAACAAACTTGCGACATGGATAGCTGACAGGGCGAACAGTTGGGACACATCAACACAGAACAAAGTGCTCTCGGTAGAGTACGGTGGAATGAACGATGCGTTATATCAGCTTTGGAAAGTGACAGATGCAGAAAATAAAGATGATTTTTACAGTGCAGCTCACAAGTTTGATGAGACATCATTATTTGAGGGTGTTCTTAAAGGAACGGATAATATCTTAAATAATAAACACGCAAACACTACAATACCTAAATTTTTAGGTGCACTCTGCCGCTATGAGACGGACAATACACAGACAAAATATCTCCAATATGCAGAGAGTTTCTGGCAGATGGTAATAGACAAACATACATATGTTACCGGAGGAAACAGTGAGGACGAGCATTTTGGTGCCGACAATGTTCTAGACGGTGAAAGAACGGTTTGCAACAACGAAACTTGTAACACTTACAATATGCTCAAACTCAGCAGAAGACTTTTCGTGATAACAGGTGACAAAAAATATGCGGACTATTATGAGACAACACTTATAAATGCCATAATGTCATCACAGGATCACAAAACAGGTCTTACAATGTATTTCCAGCCTATGGCGAGCGGTTATCAGAAAGTCTTTGGAACGCTTGAAAACAGTTTCTGGTGCTGTACGGGTTCAGGAATGGAAAACTTTACAAAACTTCAGGACAGCATTTACTTTAAGGGTAAAAATGTTATCGCAGTAAACCAGTATCTTGCATCAAAAGCTACAGGTGACGGCTATGTCATTGAGCAGACGGGTGACCTCTCAAAGAGCGACACGATGACATTTAAGATAAGTGGTGACAGTATTACATTTAATCTCAAACTCCGTATGCCATATTGGGTAAAAGACGGTAAGGCAACAGTAAAATTCGGTGATGAAGAATACGATTATGAAGTAAAAGACGGATATATAGTTATCCCTAACGAAAAGATAAGTCAGGGAGCAGAGTTTGGCATCAAACTTCCTATGGAAGTAAAGGCATATAATCTTGCTGACGGCAAAGATACATATGCATTTAAATACGGTCCATATGTACTCAGTGCAAAACTCGGAAAATCTAAACAGTCAACAACTTCACACGGTGTTTCCGTGACAGTGCCGAGTGCCAAAGCAGTTGCAAACGATACTATAGGTATCACAAATGCCGATTCTGTAGATGAGTTTATTGCAAATATAAATGAAAACCTTGTAAAACAGGATGGAACGATGAACTTCACATTAAGCGGTACAAATGTGGATTATGTATTTACTACTCATTACAATCAGGATGAGGAAAATTACGGTATCTATTGGACATATTATGTTGATGCTGACGGAAGAAGCAGCCAGGCAGTGCTTGATGAAAAGCAGAAAAACAGGATAGAAGATGCAACCATCGACAAGATAGAGCAGTTAGGTCGCGGTCAGTATGAGCTTAGATTTACGCTTGCTGACGGCAAGGAAACCGTGGACGGACTTATCGACAACGGTTCCGTTGCGGAAGATGCACCAAACTTAGCAAGATATGCACAGGCATCAGGTTCATTTACATATAAGATGATTGCGGATGAGAGCGAGGATAATTATCTTCTTGTGACATACGCAAAAGAAGATGACGGAAAGCCTATAAAGATAACTGTCGGTGAAAGCGTTATAGCTGATGAGATACTTGACAGCACAAAAGCTGAAGTTAAGAACATAACACTTGCCAATGCCGACAGGGAAGATTATTATCAGGTGATGTATAAGATTCCTGCTGATGTTGTAAAGGACAATATCAGTGAGTTAAAGGTTATTGAGAATGAACAGGAAGTTACAAAGAAAGTTATAAACATTACATTCTCGGGCGGAGATAAAGAGTCGGCAAGAGTTTGCAAGTCACTTTCGCTGATGAGGGCATTTAGAAATACAAACACGCTTACATCGGTCGAGTATAACGGACAGACTCTCACACCTGATAAAGAGGGTAAGATAGAGATAAACACTACATATGACAAAGTACCTGAGGTTAAATTTAATATCTCGGATAAAGGCGGATATGTGATGGCAGGCTCAGATGTAGTAGATGAAACAGAAAATAAAAAGATAAAGACAAACGGAAAAGTAACGGAAGTTAAGATAAAAGTATATGCACAGGATTTTGGGACTGTATCAGAGTACACACTTGTCGTAAATACTGATTATACGGGACTTGACCTTTCAGCAAATCTTGTAAAGGCATTTGGATTTGAAAATAATATTGATGGAGCAAAAGCGGTTTCAAAAGCTTTGGTACCTGCGGTAATCTCAGGCAAGACATATACTTACACGGAAGGAAATACAAATAAGGCACTGTCAATGGACGGAACATACGGACTTAAACTTCTTGATGACGCGTCAAAACTCGGTGAGAGTTATACCATCAGTTTTGCGATGAAGCCGTCAGAAGTCGGAAATAAGTATAATCCTACACTTACGGCAGGAACATTCAGTCCTGAATATTGGCTCAATCTTACGCTTGATGGAAAGATATGGACACATGATTCGGCAGGATATATTGAGACAACGGTATCAAATGCTTATACGGCAGGAGAGTGGCAGACAGTCACACTTACCGTTGATGGAACAAAACAGGGTACAAAAGACGGAACTGTATCAGGAAAACTTTATGTGAACGGAGAAATTGTATCTGAGGGAAATGTTGCAAAAGACATAATGAAAAAATCAGGTGCCGCAGTTTACTTTGGAGTTAATGCATGGGATGCTTACTTTAATGGTGGACTTGATGATGTATTATTATTTGACAAGGCACTTACGCAGTCAGAGGTATCTGCACTCGGATGTAATGTTATAAATGCTGATACGGTAAAGAAAGCCAAAGAAACAGCTTCACCTTCGCCATCACCGGTGACAGGGGATGATACAAAGCAGCCGGAAACACCTGCTACAGGTACAGAACAGCCGGATGTAAAAGCTACAGATACACCATCACCTGCTGAGACATCTAAGGCACCACAGCAGACAACAAGTGAGCCGCAGCAGACTGAACAGGCAACGGCTGCACCGACAAAAACACCGGATAACAACGGTTCAGATAACAATAACAATACCACTACGAAACCTACGAACGAGCCGACAGCGGCACCGACAGTAAAACCTACGACAAAACCAACGGTAAATACGACAAAGACACCTGCGACAACAAAGAAACCGACAGTAAAGGTTAAAAAGAAAAAAATGTCAGTTAAAAAAGTTATTGCAAAGAGAAACACTAAGAAGATAACAGGTGTACTTTCTGTTTCAGGAACAAAAGTAATGGTTAAGGTAGGCAGTGCAAAGAATAAGAAAGCAAAAGTAAAAGGTAAGAAATTTACATTTAAGGTTTCAAAGAAACTTAAGAGAAAGACTAAGATAGTTATTACAGTAACAAAATCAAAATATTATAAGGTTAAAAAGACTGTCAAAGTAAAATAAAAGTTATATTAAAGGCAGAGAAAAGATGCAGGATTAACTGTATCATAGTCTGAAAAAGAGTCCTCTTTAGACAGATTGGATATATCCATCTGTTTAAGGGGGATTTTTTATTGTTTATGGATTTGTTGCGTTTTGCAGCGGATTTTTTTGAAAAAACTGCACATACTTTTATTGTGCAAGAGGCAGAAACAGTTGACGATGCTTGGAAAAATTTAGAGTGAAATACCTTTTGGTAAAACATTGTTGATATGAATAAAAACAGCACAGAAATGAGGGGAATATGGATAATATAAGAGAATATGGAATGATTGAACTTGACGATGAAAAGAGCGGAAAACATTTTTTGGTAATCTCGATAATCGGGGAGATAGAAGGACATAACAGTGCATCTGAGAAGGTAAAAACAACTAAGTATGAACATCTGCTGCCTATGCTCGTATCAATCGAGGGCGATGAGGATATAGACGGGATACTTTTTCTGATAAATACGGTCGGCGGTGATGTCTCGTGTGGACTTGCACTGGCGGAGATGATAGCATCACTTACAAAACCGACTGTTTCACTGATAATAGGTGACAGCCATTCAATAGGGGTACCGCTTTCAGTCGCCGCAGACCACACTATCATAGCTCCTTCCGCAACGGTTGTCATACATCCGGTGAGAATGAGCGGCACGGTGCTAGGTGCTCCTCAGACATATGAGTATTTTCAGCTCATACAGGAGCGGATAACGAACTTTATCGCAAAACACAGCGTAATTGAGAAAAAAGAGATAGAAAAGATGATGGTGACACCGGGGATATTGTCAAGGGATCTCGGTACGATACTTGTTGGAAAAGAAGCCGTAAAAAAGGGACTTTACGATGAAGTTGGCGGGATAGCCGAAGCAATAAAAAAACTGAGACAGTTATAAATGGCAGACTTCTTTTTGCTGAATATATAAAAGCTTGTAATTCAATGTTACATTACAGTGAGTTTCTGCAGAGTAAAATAGAAGATTCAATGTTTTTTTACAATATCCTTAAGAATTGCGTAAATTTATTGCAATATGAGAAAGACTCCTATATAATATTCAAAGGTAAAAAATAACAAATAAAATCAGATGATATGGTGCAAAAGTTAAAAACAGATAGTAATCCATCGGTCTTAGAAATATTGTTTAGCTTCAACATCATAATATAAATATCTGTGAGTAAATGGGAGTGTATATGGAAGAAAATCGTAGAAACAGCGACAGAAACAGTTTTAAAAAGAGAAGCAGAAAAAAAAGAAAGAAGAAAGTATTAAAGAATGTTCTGTTAAGCATCTGTCTTATAATAAGTATTGCGGCAGGCTATTTTGCGGCAAGGGCACAGGTTATGTTCAACCAGTCATTAAATCATGTAAAGAGAAATTATAACTCGGCATTAGCTACAGTTGATTTAAGTGGTATTCATGTCGATTCTGATAATGATATTATAAATCTTCTTTTTATAGGTAATGACCACCGAAAAGAGTGGAATGGTTTTGTTGAGGAGGGGCTTCCGGATGTTATGATGATAGGAACTCTCGATAAAAAACATAAATCATTAAAACTTACATCACTTCTCAGGGACATGAAAATTTATTCGTCATCATCAGGAAAATACAGAAAGTTAAATGAGTGTTTCAATGATGGTGGCATAAAGGGCATATATAAGGCTATTGCAGAGAACTTTAACATAAAGCTTGACGGATATGTCATGGTCGGCTTTGATGCGTTTACGCAGGCAATAAATACGATAGGCGGAGTTGAAGTAGAGCTTACGCAGACGGAAGTAGATTATCTGAGCAAGACAAACTTTATCAGAAAGAAAAAATATCGTAAAGGTTTAAAAGTCGGAAGGCAGAAGTTGAACGGTTATCAGGCACTCGGATATTGCCGCATACGAAAAGGATATGATGTAATAGGAAAGTCTGTCGTTACGGCAAACGGACTTACCGATGATTACGGTCGTACATGGAGACAGAGAACAGTTATCAGTGCCGTGTTTGCAAAGATGAAGAAACAGCCGCTTTCAAAATGGCTTGAAGTTGGAAATAAGGTTCTCTCTAATATTGAGACGGATCTTGACAATGACAAGATAATGTCTCTAATGAAAGATACGGTATTTCTTGGTACGGCTGATGTAAAACAGCTTCAGATACCTATGGAGGGATATTTCAAGACAAGCTCTGACGGAGCATATCTTCTTTCAACAAATTCAAGTGAAACTGACTGGAGCACAAATGCTGATATTTTGAAAAATTTTATATTCAAATACGATGGCAAAGGTGAATTTAAGTATGGAAAGTAACAGTTCAGCCTTTTATTTCCTCAATTCATAAACCTGCCAGCAAGCTGTCAGTCGCTGCTTTGCAGCTTTTGTTTATTTCATTTCAGAAATGAAAGGCTATTCTACCATAAAAAGATAATCAACAATACAATGAGCAAGCTCAAGTATTGTCAATTATTTTTTATGGCTGAACTGTTACTAATTTACAGAAAAAATATAGTATTTTGGTTGTGGACTTATAGATAGCTTGTTATAATAAATTGTAGCTAATGGCAGATTTAGATTGAAAGTGAGGTAAAATTATGGTGGTATTTTGGCGTATTAGAAATATCTGATGGCATGAAACTATGTTAAGTAGTTTTATGCAGAGAATGGTGCAATAAACTATTTAATAAGGAGAATACCATGATATTTCAGGATAATATTGTAAAAAAATATTTGCAGATACATAGCAAAAAGTACGGAATTTTAAACAATTTTTATTTTTATTGTAAAGAGAGTTTCATTTATAATAAGTTAGGATTTATTCTATCGCTGTTTTTAGTGCCAGCCGGGATTATAAAATCGTTGGCTTCGATATTTATTCCTAAACTTGTGATTGATTCACTTGAAAGTTTTAGAAGTGAATATACATTCTTGATAAATATTATTATCGTAACGGTTGTTATTGCTGTCTCGTCTATTGTCGAACTGTTGGTAAAGAATACGATGGAGCACAATATGAATTCATTCGTATTGATACAGCTCAACAAATTGTGGATTGAGAAAGTGGCAACCATGGATTACGAAGTCTTTACATCAGAGCTTGGAAAGCAGTCTGCGAGCAAGGCGAGAATGACACTTGAGGGAACGACCAGATGGGGCATAGGTACATATATTCCAAGATTGTTGGAATTATTAACGAGTTTTATTGGCTTTATTATATATGGCGTGATGCTCATATATGTTCATCCTCTTGTTCTTGCTGTTCTTATCGCAGCATATGCAGTAAATATGGTTGTGACTCTTTATGCAGAGAAGAAAAAACAGATGCTAAAGGACGATGTTGCAAAAGCAGAACGAAAAATGAATTATTTTGCTTATAGCACCAGAGGTTTGAGCATAGCTAAGGACATCAGAGTATATTCCATGAGAGAGTGGATTAGTCAGATGGCTGGAATGGCAAGGCTTGATAAGAAAAAAGTAGATGACAAGGTTCAAAACTATCAACTGTTTGTTCTTATCGTCAACGGTATAGTCGTTTTGTTGAGAGATGGTTTAGTATATCTGATCTTGATATGGCTTACTCTTAAAGGTGACATTACTATTGGCAGCTTCGCACTGTATGCAGCCGCAGTAAATGGTCTTGGTGAGTGGTTAGCACAGATAACGACAGGTGTTGGGGCATTTAGAGAAAGCGATAATAATGTAACTGATTTCAGGCAGTTTCTTGGTTTGCCGGACGGAAAGATTGGTTCTGAGGAGAAATTGGAACTTTCCGGTGCTCCGGGCATAGAACTGGATAATGTCTCGTTTTCTTATGACGGTAAGAATAATGTGTTAGATAATGTGTCATTAAAAGTTAAACCGGGTGAGAAGATTGCTGTTGTTGGTTCTAATGGAGCCGGAAAGACTACACTTATCAAATTGATATGTGGTTTGCTGCATCCGTCAGACGGACAGATATTGATTGACGGAATTTCGATTTCATCTGTTGACTGGGAAGATTGTTCAAAGGCAATATCCGCAGGTTTTCAGGAATCTGTGCTGCTGCCTGTCAGTATTAAGAGAAATATTGTTATGAATGATAAAACAGTTGATGAAGAAAGGCTGGCTCGCATTGTAACTCTTGTAGGACTTGAGGATAAGATTGCTTCATTGGAAATGGGACTGGAAACACCGTTAGTCAGGCATATCACTGAAAATGGAACGGAATTTTCAGGCGGTGAAGTTCAAAAACTTTTGTTGGCACGGGCAGTCTATAAGGAATCTCCTATTTTGATTCTTGATGAGCCTACAGCCGCAATGGATCCAATTGCGGAGCAGAATATTTATCTGCAATATAATGAGTTATCTAAGAACAAAACGGCTTTTTTTATTTCTCACAGACTGTCATCTACAAGGTTCTGCGACAGGATAATACTTATTGATGGCGGCAAAATCAGAGAAGCCGGCACACATGATGAACTTATGGATAAGGGAGGTCTGTATCATGATATGTATATGATACAGAGCAGATATTATCAGGAGGGGGTGCAGGCAATATGAAAAAGAACGGCAGAACCCTCTTAGATGACATTAAATTGATTAATCGTGGAATGAATGAATTTGAGACATTTCTTCCGGGACAGCTTAAATTGTTATTCATATATTCTGCGATAACCATGCTGATACCGTATATTGGTATCTGCATGACATCTGTAGTTATAAGTGAGCTAAGTTCACATCAGCGGGTATGGGTATTGACTGTGAGTGTAACTGTAGCAATTATGCTGACATTGATACTTACGATAGTATCGGCATTTATCAATAAACGGATTTCGGTTGGTTATAACCAATTGTTTCCAGCACATGAGATTAGACTTAATGAGAAAGCAAATGCTATGAAATTCAGTCTTTTGGAAAATGAAAAGATTAGAGAATTGCGTGATGAAGTATCTGGCAGCATAAGTTGTTCAGGTGCAGGCATGGGAAGTCTTTACTGGGACTGTGAAATAATCTTTAAGGCTTTGTTTTCAGCAGCGACTGCGATTGTGCTGTTGGCATTTAATGCAGGTGTTAAGGGAACTACACTGGGATTTGACAACACTTTGTTTGGATTTGCAAATTCTGTCTGGGGATATTTGGCGTTGACAGTTATTATTATCATTTCTGCGGCCGTATCATCGAAAATGACGAGCAAAATATTTGATGTTTCTTTTGATGTATTCAAAAACGGTGCCAGATACAATCGGTATGCAGACTATTACAAGCTGGAATACCTTTCTGACGATAAGTCAGCCAAGGATGTTCGTCTGTATGCTCAGAAAAATCTGATTTTGGATGAGGTCTTGGATAAGTGTTATATTCCGTTTGCAGAGGGCGATAAAAGAGAAAAAGATGCTTCGAGCAAAAATAACGGAATCATGCTCTTGTTAAGTGCCCTTACAGGCGGATTTGTCTATATCCTTGTTGGTACTAAGGCGATAAATGGCAGTATAGGAATAGGTAATGTATTGCTTACATATTCTGCTGTTATAATGCTTATCAAGGCACTGACAGATTTTGCGATGACATTTACTGACCTTAGGAATAATAATGAGCATTTGCTAAGATACTTCGATTATGTTTCTTTGGAAGAAGAAACCGGTGCTGCAGATAAATCTGTTGATTGTAATTATGCACAGGTGAATATTGATAATGTATCGTTTAAGTATCCGGGCTCTAAGAATTATGCACTTAAAAATGTGTCTCTTTTCATAGAAAACGGACAAAAGGTCGCAATAGTTGGAGCCAACGGTTCGGGCAAGACAACTTTGGTAAAGCTGATATGCGGATTGTACGATGTTACAAAAGGTTCTATTAAGATTAACGATACAGTGGTAACAGCACGAAATAGAAATGAATTTGGAAAGTGGCTGTCGGCTGTATTTCAGGATTTCAGCCTGTTAGCTCTGCCGATAGGTAACAATATTTCAGCAGGCAAATTATATGACGAATCCAAAGTTTGGAAAGCGTTGGAAAAAGTCGGAATCAGGGAAAAGATTGAGAAGTACCCTGAGAAACTAGAGCAGTCGTTGTTTAAGGATTACGATGATGATGGCGTGGAACTGTCTGGTGGTGAGGCACAGAAGATAGCCATAGCGCGAGGCATTTATAAAGATGCGGCTTTGATTATACTTGATGAGCCAACAGCAGCACTAGATCCGTTTGCAGAGTATGAGATTTTTACAAAGATGAATGATTTATCGCAGGATAAAACGACGATATTTATAAGTCACAGGCTTTATTCATGTAAATTCTGTGACAAAGTAATCGTTATGGATGGCGGTGAGATAGTACAGGTCGGAACGCATGATGAATTAGTTAAAATCAAGGGCAGGTATTCAGAAATGTGGAATGCTCAAGCCAAACATTATATTGTAAATAACTAAAAGTATCAGAACAAAACAAAAAGCGAAAGGCATCAATGTTTTATGATATATTGGTGCTTTTCGCGGAAAGGTAGATTATAAACTATGAATAATAAAATTTTATTGATAAATGATTTAGCGGGGTATGGAAAGGTGGCATTGTCGGCAATGATACCGGTGCTTTCACATATGAAATATGAGATATTCAGCCTGCCAACAGCAATTGTTTCTAATACTCTTGACTATGGTAAATTCAATATTCTTGATACAACGGAATATATGAAAAACACACTTGATGTATGGAAACAGTTAAATTTTGAGTTTGATGCCATATCAACAGGATTTATTGTTTCAAAAGAACAAACGGAACTGATAACCGAATTTTGTAAGGAAAAATCATCAGAGGGAGTTACCATATTTACAGATCCGATCATGGGTGATGAGGGAAAACTGTATAACGGAATATCTCAGGAAACAGTTGAGCTTATGAGAAAATTAATATCTGTTTCTGATTATACAGTGCCTAATTATACAGAAGCTGCGTATCTTGCGGGCTGCGATTATCATGAGGAGGGAGTGGAACAGACGGAACTTGAAGATATTATAAATAAATTCAGAAAGTTTGGAGCAAAGTCAGTTGTTATTACAAGTGCAAAAATCAAAAATTCTGACTGCAAATGCGTTTTCGGTTATGATGATAAAACGAAAGAGTATTTTAAGATTGATTTTGAAGAAATTCACGCAAGATTTCCGGGAACGGGAGATATTTTCTCGGCTGTGTTTATGGGAAAAATATTGGATGGATGCAGCCTGTATGATGCTACTGAGCGTGCCATGACATCAGTGAGAAATATGATAAAACGCAATGTGCAGATTTTAGATAAATATAAGGGAATACCAATTGAAACCTGTCTGGAGGAGATTGATTGATGAAAAGACCGAAGATTAGAATAACGCTTATTGATCAGAAAGGAACCGTCGGCTGCCATCGTGGACATAAGATCGGTGATTGCTATGATTTTGATACGGAGAGAGGAAAGCTGTGTCCCATGGCGATGCATGTAGCATTTCCATATGTGGATATATTAAGATATGGCGGCAGTATTCCCGGTCAGGAGAAAGGAACGGCGGTATTTGCCTGCCCGGATGTTGACACGCTCAATGTGTTTAAGATTGAATGTGTTGAGGAAGATTAATACGCATTAATAACCACTTATGTCTGAAATTGACCGTTCGTGCACAAATTTATTTTTTTCTCAAAAAAGTGTTATCATATGAAAAGCCGGATAGTTGCGAAATGTGTTAAGTTCATTTGCAATCTTGGTAGAAAAAAGAATGAATTGACCGAGCTCTTTGGAGCGGGGGATACTTCTTGTCTGAAGTGAAAGAATATGAAGGTTTTGAAATAGTTTAGTAAATAGAAATTTGTTGAAAAGAGTTGTAAATATTGTTGTTTCACTTATTGCAATAATTATTGCACAAATTATTGCTGATAAATAAGAAGTCCCCTCGTTAATGAAGTGGAAATCGATGTTGCAGGAAAATCAATCGAGGAAGTGCTTGAACAGGCTATAAATATTATAGAGACTACACCTTCTAAATTTGAATATGAATACACAAAGCCACCAAAGGAGATGTTTTATTCCTGGGTTTTTGCAAATGGGTTAAGATGATTATATTGCAGAAATGAAAAACAATTACATATTATGAGGTATGGATGTTTAGAAGATTTTCGGGTGAATATTAAGAATTTATCACAGGAAATGAAATGGTTTTGTGATGATTATAAAGATGTATGTAAGCAGTTAGGTATTAAATATGATGATAAAATTTCCAATGAAATAATGAATAATTGGAATAATGAAATAGATATAGTAAGTTAATAAATAGTGTTCGGAGTGATAAAACAGATATGGATTATATTAGGGATAGGAAAAGCAATTTTTCGTTTAGCTTGCACGATAGCAGGATAGTACAGATTGAAATTGATGAAAAAAAATTATCTTTGAAGATGGATCGAATATTTCAATATGCCGAGGATGAAGAAAAATGGTATCAGGGAACAATTGAATTTACAAAGATTGATAAAGAGGAGTGCGATATTATGGTGTTTAACACTCCGTATGGGTATGAAGGTGTGAAGACTTTTTCTGGAAAAGAATTGTCTTTTGAGGAATTTAAGGAGCAATACCTTGATGCAGAATTTGAAATTGTTACAGAGGGATATTGTGGATATGATACAATTTTTCAGGGGTACATATGGCAATGTGAAGATGCTCCTCTTTTTGGAATCATGAGAATATGGAATATGGGTGATATGATATATCGAATTTAATAATTTCCAATTGAGTAAACACATAATTTAAGAGCTCTATTACATGTTATAATTTATTATTAAATTCTTAGCAAATACATATAAATACTAACTTTTCTGTATGTGTGCTTTTCCTTATGTGTTCCCTTGTGTTATATTGTTTCACAAGGATTTGCGAACCCTCATAAGGGCAAAAAAGGAGAGGTGAAAGATATTATGGAACGAACTGTAAGAAATGCAGCAAAAGCATTGATTATTAAAGATGATAAGATGTTGGCAATCAAAATAAGTGATGGAAAAGAAGAATGGTATATCATGCCGGGCGGCGGACAAGATGTGGAGGAACTTCTTCCGGAAACAGTTTGCAGAGAAGTGGCGGAAGAAATGGGATTGCAAGTAGAGGTGAAAGACTTAGTGTTTGTTATAGAGGGGTTACATGGAGAAAAATTTCATCGGGTAGATTTGGTATTTTTATGTGAATATATAGGAGAACTGGAAAATGCCATTTTGCAAAGTGATACAAATCAAGTTGGATATGACTGGTTAGATATTAAGACATTAAATACAACACCGTTATATCCGTCAAAATTACGCCGACAGATTATGAATTTGTATGAAGGAAAAGCGTATAAAGTGTATTTAGGTAATGAAGAAATTGGAGACCCAGAAGTAACAGACTAAATAATGAAGGGAATTGTTTATGAGAAGAGTGATACCAACTAATAAAGTAAGTCATGATTATGAGAAAATATTGAGTGAGTTTGTGTCAGCCTTAAAAAATAGATTAGGTGAGTGTTTATTAATGGTTTATTTGACTGGAAGTTATGCGAGAGGAGATGCAAATGATAATTCGGATTTAGATATGTTCTGTATTTTTAGTACAATAAATCAATATGTCTTAGAAACTGTTGGGAATTGTGCAAGAAACACATCAATCCCTTATGATTTGTTGGAGATAAATACTCAAAGCCTATCCGTAGACGAATATAAAAGTAAAATATTTGGAGAGTGGTCAGAATATGCAGTTACAGAACTAAATAGTGTTTTATTGTATGGTGAGCAATTGGTAGAAATTGAAAATATAAATGAAAAAATACAGTTATCTTATAAGAAAAATTTGGCAAATATTTTAATGAGTGTCCGCCATTATATATGTGTTGATGAGCCTAAGGAATTACTAACACACAAAAAAATTTCTACATATATTTTGAAACCACTTATGTTTGCATTAAGGCAAGAACGCTTTTGTGCAACAGGCGTTTATCCATTGACGATAGAAAGTTTATTAGAATCCTATCAAGATGATAATAGAATTATGGTTGAATACTTTTTAAATGAGGAAAGATTTGAAACGGATATTTTGTCTAATCATAAGGATGTTCTTATGTTTCTTCATAATAAAATACAAAATTTTCTTGAAAATGATTTATAATTAGCGAGTTGCTCTTTAGCCAAAACTTGTTAATTAAATATAAATATGCTATGCTTAAAAATAATTATAGCTGTTTATTCTATATTAAGGGGGCGGTATTGAATATGAAATATAATCTGTCAGATAGAATATTGAGGGAGCTTTCCGGTTTTGCACAGGAGTATTCTGTCAATAAAATTATACTATTTGGTTCCCGTGCAAGAGGTACAAACACAGAAAGAAGTGATATAGATATTGCGGTATATGGTGGAGATTTTGATGGGTTTTATTGGGATGTAAAGGAAAAAGTACATTCGCTCCTGATGTTTGATATTGTGCAGGCAGATGCGGCAATTTCAAATGAATTGAAACAGGAAATAGAAAAGGATGGTGTCACAATCTATGAAAAAACTAGATAACTTTTCAAATTGTTTGTCCGTATTGGAAAATGCGGATTTTAAACTTGCAGAAATGAATGATATATACCGAACAGGGATTATTGGGCAGTTTAACCTTACCTTTGAACTTGCCTGGAAAGCATTACAGGAAATTATGAAAATGCACAGTGTGGAGGGAGCATCTACAGGCTCTCCGCGTGAAATTCTACAGCTTGGTTATAAAATTGGATTTATCAATGATTCCGAGGTATGGCTTCTTATGTTAAAAAAACGCAATACTTCTGTCAATATATATAATGAAGATGAAATAATTATGCTGATACATGACAGTTTTATTCCGGCTTTTATTGTTCTTAGGGACACGCTGGTAAAGAAGCTGGATGAAGCTGAAAGCGATTGGATATAAGACAGACGCAGACCATATTTTTGTGACTTACAATTATCTTGGGATGATTTTCAGAAGTACATTGAGGTTATATGTATATCATAATATAATTTGTGTATAATATTGACGGAGGTGATACAGTGACTCTTTCATACGAGGAGTATAAAAATATGAAGTCGCGTATAGAGTTACTTGAAATATTAGCCGAAGCGGATGACGATGTAAAAAATGATAGGGTTGCACCTGTTGCTGAAACATTTGATGACTTGCGTAAAATACTTCTGTAGGGCTGATTATGAAATATACGGTAATGCGAACTGATACGGCAGATGCAGGCATTAGAAAGATTATTTTATATATTGCTCAAAAACATCAGTTATTATATTGCATGAAAGATTGATATTATTATCAGTAATAGGAGCAGCTTTTACTTTGGCTGGGCTGGTACTGTCAGAATACAGGGGGAAAGTGCCGTTGTAGTTATATTTATATGTGTGGTACAATGATATAAATTAAAAATAAGAAGACATGGAGATGAGAAAATGAACATTAGGAGAGCAAAAGAAAAAGATATATCAAGACTTATTGAATTATTGGAACAGGTGCTTCAAATCCATGCAGATATAAGACCGGATATTTTTATTCCGGGGACAACGAAATATACAGATGATGAACTTAGGGAAATGTTGAAAGATGATACAAAACCTGTTTATGTTGCTGTTGACGAGAATGATGTATGTCTCGGATATGCCTTTTGTCAGTTAAAAAAACAGCCATTTTCAAATAATATGGTACAGTTTACATCATTATTTATTGATGACTTGTGTGTCGATGCCAAAGCAAGAGGGCAGCATATAGGTGAGAGTTTGTTTGAATATGTAAAAAGTGAGGCGAAACGCTTAGGCTGTTATGAAGTGACACTCAATGTGTGGGCGGGAAATACCTCGGCAGAGAAATTTTATGAAAAAATGGGACTGAAAACAAAAGAAAGACAGATGGAATATATATTGTAAAAAGTGAGCTAAAGAAAAAGAGCAATCATCTGGGATAATAAAAATTTTACTTTCGGAAACAAAAAAATTTCTCTTGACATATGTTAAAATAGGACTATAATAAGTTATTGAAAATACAAAAAAATATGTTCACCAAAATTCGTTGATGAGAACAATGCCTTATTTAGAGTTATTTACAGAGAGCCTGTGGCTGGTGTAAACAGGTAATGACCGGATTTAGGATATCCTCTCTAAGAAGCGGGTTGAAAGCAATACAGAATATCTGGTAATATATAATATTTAACAATATATAGTGCTTAGCGATACATGATATATAGTATTTAGTAATACAATAGTTATTTGTTATATTGTAATGTTAACCAAAGTATTGTTGGTAAACCTCGCCGGTGTCCACCGTTATATGGATAGCATATGTTGGTATGTAAAGAGCTGTGGCAGATGACCGCAGAAACAGGGTGGTAACGCGGATTATATTCGTCCCTTTTTTAGTCTATGACTAGAGAAGGGACTTTTTTAACGCTATCAAGGAAGTCCACACTTCTATTGCTTAGAGTAATAAGTGGCGGGTGGGGACTTGCAAGTAGCAGAGCGGATTGCAAATATCCGCTTGATTGCATCTATGAACTTTTTACCGACAGGAATTTTAGTGAACAGATTCTAAGGAGGAACTCATAATGAAAGCATTGCAAAAAGTCAGTAAATTTTTATCGGATTATACATCTATTGTTGTTATAGCGATTGCAGTTATAACATTTCTTGTACCGGGAATGATGTCATGGGTTAATTATAAGCTGTTTGTTGATTTTGTAGCAAACAAATTTACAAATCAGTCTATCATTATCGGAATTATCATGTTTAGTATGGGTCTTACATTGACAGCACAGGATTTTAAAATATTGGCAAAAAGACCATTTGATATATGTGTTGGTGCAATCGCACAGTATCTTATAATGCCATTCCTGGCTTTTGGAATTACAAAGGTTCTTGGACTTTCTGATGGAATCGGACTTGGACTTATACTTGTCGGATGCTGTCCCGGAGGTGTTTCTTCAAATATCATGTCATATCTCTGTGGTGGAGATGTAGCCTTTTCAGTAGGAATGACAACAGTGTCAACAATCCTCTCTCCATTTATGACACCGCTTCTTGTATCATATCTTGCAAGCGGAGCACATATTTCGATTAAGGCACTTCCAATGTTTGTTTCTATCGTTGAAACAGTAATTCTTCCGGTAGCAATCGGATTTTTACTCAATTATCTGTTTGGCAAGAAGAAAACTTTTATGGAATTACAGAAAATAATGCCTGGTATCGCCGTTCTTGGTCTTGCCTGTGTAGTTGGAGGAGTTGTTTCTTCACAGGGTTCTAAATTCTTTGAATCCGGTGTAGTGATATTTGTAGCTGTTCTTTTACACAACGGACTTGGTTATTTATTAGGCTATGGTGCAGGAAAACTTGTCGGAATGAATACGGCAAAAAAGAGAACCATCTCTATCGAGGTTGGTATGCAGAATGCAGGACTTGCAACTAATCTTGCAACAACAACGGCGCAGTTTGCTTCAACACCTGAATCTGCCATTATATGTGCGGTATCATGCACATGGCATTCTATCTCAGGAACACTGCTTGCAGGAGCATTTGCATTGAAAGATAAATTAAGCGAAAAAAAGCAGAATAATTAGAGAAACCAGAGCAAATTTTGAAAAACATAAAAGCGGATGGCTTCATTTCTGTCGAAATGGAATGTGCCACTGTTCAAGCTATGTGTGATTATAGAAAACTTAATGCCTATTTCTTTTTTACCTGTGGTGATTTGTTAGATGCACCTGAGTGGGATGACAGGATGAAGAAAAATCAGGTTAAGAACACGCAGCATGGTTCGGGACATTTTGATATAGCTCTTGAACTTGCATGTTATATTGTGGAATAGGGATATTGAAAAATCCTTATTAAAGAAATTTCGATAAAAAAATACATATTGGTAATAAAAAATATAAGTAAGTGAGGGGCGGAATTATCCGTCCCTTTAAGTTTTGCGTGATAAAAATATTTCGCACAGTAGAGAGATAATGTGTTATAATGCTGAAAAGATTAGGGCAGATAGCAATAAGTAATCGTGGTATTAATTAGGGTAAAATATTTTGCTACACTCTTATAAATATGTAGTAAATTGAGGGAAAAAATTAATAAATGAGAGAGATTAAAAAATATGTTCCTCAGGCTTTAAATGGAGTTAAACATCTGATTGCTGTTTAGAACGAAAATAAAAGAGGTACAAGCATGGGGAAATATATAAAATGAATACTATATAATATAAAATGAAAGAGGTGCAGGTATGGAGAAAAATATAAAAAACGAATATCATATAACAGTAAATGACAATGTTTTTGGGACGAAGAATGTAGGATTTCATGCTGTGCTTATGTTTATTATGTGTTTTGCTGCACAGTTTATCATAGCTTGTATTCTTGAACAATTTAAAATTATCAGTAATGAACATATCAAGGATAATCTTCCCGAAATCGCACTGGTGATTTCAGTTATCATAGTTTGTGTGTATTATTATATCAGGGAAAAGCGGACAAATGGAGTCATGTGTTTGGAAGTCAGTTTCTTAAGTGATAATGTTAATATTTTGATAAATGGCAGGGAATATACAGTAAAATATGATGAGATTGCGGAAGTTGACAAAATGATGGTTATCGACCGCATACATGATGAAAAGGGCTGTTATAGAATGAAGATAAAATGTCATGGCAGGAGCAATCTTGAATTTGAAACGACAGCACAGGAATATGAAAAACATCTGGATTTTGAAGATACGGAATTGTTTGTTTTTTATGATGCGTGTAAGAGAGTAGGAATTAAGTGCTGTTAAATCAGTCTGCCTGACGGCAATACAGATTGGAAATGGCATGACTTTATGGAAATAAAAAAGATTGAAAAAGGCATTAAGTGTTTTAAAAGATGCCGGATATAAGATTATTGGCTAAAAAGGAGAAAAAGATGTATAAATTGATACTTGCGTCACAGTCACCGAGAAGAAGAGAACTTTTAAAAATGCTTGGGATTGAGTTTGATATTAAGGTTTCAAACTGTGAGGAGATAATCACGAGCAGTGAACCGGCTCAGGTTACGATGGAACTTGCAAAACAAAAGGCTTTGGCAGTTGCAAATGAACTTGTAAAACAAAAGGCTTTTGAGACGGAAATTGCAGATGTGAGAGCGGCATCAGATGCAAAAAATAAAGAAAATATTATCATAATCGGTGCAGATACGGTAGTTGCAGCAGATGGAGAGATACTTGGCAAGCCAAAGGATAAGGATGATGCAAGGAGAATGATAAATAAAATATCGGGAACAAGTCATCAGGTATATACAGGGGTAGCCCTTGTACTTGTTAAAGGTGACAAGGCTGCCTGCATAGAACTTTTTGCTGAAAAAACAGATGTTGAAGTTTGTGAAATGAGCAGTCAGGAGATAGAAGACTATATAAACAGTGATGAACCGTATGATAAAGCGGGAGGTTATGGAATACAGGGTATATTTGGCAAATTTGTATCCGGTATCAGAGGAGACTACAATAATGTAGTCGGTCTTCCGGTACACAGGTTATATTATACATTGAAAGAATGTGCAAAAAGTATCGCAGATATTTAAAGAATAATATACATTTTTAGCCTTAGAGTATAGAGGCATTTCTATATACAACCTTCTGACTATGTTGTATGCGGTTGTTGCAATAAAAATAAAAATTTGTTAAAATACATCATGAGGTGAGTTTTAGTGAAATGTGTAACTAAAAAAAGGGCTATCAGTTTTCTGATAATAATATTTTTAATAGCAGGAATGTGCTTTGATATTCCAAAGGCAGAGTCCTTTTTTGAGTACACAGATAAAGGAAAACATGAGATAATCAATATATCTGATACAATAAGCCAATGCCGGGATATATGCACGGATGAGCTTCTTAGGATTGGCGAAAATGAAAGTTATATAGTTCAGGAGATTATTCAGTCTATAAGATTAAATGCAAGGCAAAATTACAGAACACGTTTTTTGACGGGATATATTCGGGATTTAACTTATAATTTTGCTTACATGACTTATGTATCACTTACAATACTGTTATCAGGCATAATATTTTTCGGTATTACGGTGATAATGTATATACACGCAAAGGACGGCGAAAAACAAAATAATACCTTATAACCTGCATTTCAGGTTTTAAAGAAACAGACAAAAGCTTTGATAAGACAGTGTATCATATATACTTATGTCATGGCACTGTCTGGCATAAGTTGGTATGCGGTCTTTAGAAACGAAAAATAATCGGACAGTGCAGAATAGAGGTATTATTATGAATATAATCATGTGGATTGTTATTATCTTAGGCGGAATTTTAGGAATTGCAGTAACTCTCGGTACGGTAGCCGGTATGGTAGGTGTTATAATTTACAAGATATGCCGCAAAATAAGATATGGTATTTCACTGTATGATTGATAAATTTTGCACGAACTATGTAAATTAATACTTTTCGCATACAATGATTTTACATATTATTCAGTTAGTTATATAAGGAAAAAGTGTAGAAATATATTTATATATTAGATAAAAGTCTTTACGGATATTTTTTATATACCCGTAAAGGCTTTTGTTTTTTATAACATAAAAAACACTTCGTGAGGAAGCAGATTTTGCAAAAAAGAAATAAATGCTATGTATTCCGCTCAAGTGCGAAAGAGTCACTTGCAACTCTTTGTTCGTATCAGAAGCGTAGCTGCATACAGACATAATTTTTCCAGAAGCCATTGCTTTTATTGGCTGTTTCTAGAGTAGGAATAGTATCTATATTATAAAAGGAAATCTTATCACGCAATGACAGTTTATATTCGGTAAAAATATTGTCAGTGTCAGCTTTGTTTTTTTTACAAGTTTTTAAGGTAGGTATAAAATATCCCTGTTTTTTAGTGTAACAGGTTGTGGCAGTAGCCTTTTTTCTGTACTTTTTATCCATGTAAGCAGCAACGCTTTTATGTAGTGCCGTATCTTTATCAGAAAAATAATAATAGTCTTTGTAGTTTTTTATGTAATTATATAAGACACCCGATAAGATAGGAACTTTAAGTAAAATGGTATCACTTTCAAAAACAATCTGCATATCATCTGTATATTTATACTCTTCGGAATTGCTCTCAGGAAAAGTAATACTGGTTTCAAGACTTTTAGGAAAGATAAGTTCCGGAAAAGAGCAGGATATATTAAGCATACCATCGTCATCAATAGTAATTTCTGTAATATCAAAATGCTTTGAATATCCGCTGAAAATAGTCTCATCGTCAGAAAACGGTGTGAGTGTCGAAATATCATTGTATGACATGATGCTTGCAACATTTAACATATTTTCAATATCTTCATAATTGTGGAGAAGCAGTATTTTTTCAAGTTCTTCAGCCTTTTCAGGAGCAAGAATTTTTTTCTGCATAAAATCTGTATAGACAGGGATAAGCTTTCCACCATCAAATTTATCATCCCTTATGATACCAAGCCATCTTTCAAGAGCCGTCTGGTTTGCCTTAGTAAGACCAAGCATTTTCTTGACGGGGCGGATGCCGGCAAGAATATCAATTGAAAAAGAGTTCTCCTTATCATTTAAGATATTATCGCAGTGCTCAGAAAGAGAAATGCTGTGCTTAGAACACTTATTTAAAACATAAGGAATATCAAAGGTCTTACCGTTAAAATGATATAAATAATCATAATCTTCCAAAATATCAAGAAAAGAATTTATCATATCAGCTTCACTCTTATAATTATCAGCAAAAAACTGTTTCAAATGCCAGTTGCCGTCACTGTTGTCAAAAAACATAACACCAATCATATAGAGTGAAGAAACATTAGGAGACAAACCGGTAGTCTCAATATCAAAAAAAAGGATATTATCTGTCGGATGTTTAAAAAAATACTTAAACTTAGGCGACTTGCATATATAATCAAAAACTTTCATAAAAACCTCGATTCAAAAAACAAAAATAATAACTTCTTATAATAATACCACATATATAATAATATCACATAAAAAGACGGACAAAAAAATAAAATTTATCAAAAGACAAAATAAATAATGTTGTTTTATAAAAATAGGGAAATAAAATGTCATTAAAAGAAATAATACTAAATGAAAATAGAAAAATAAAACAACATTAAAAATAACAGGGCTAGAATAAAACCGTAAAAAAATCACTAAAAAGATAACGACATGGCATAGTAATGAAATATAAGTAGAAAACATATGTAAAAACATACAAAAAACATATTCGTAGCCAATGCTATAAAGGTACAGAACATTTATTTGCCAAACCCCTTCCACTTGTGTTAGAATGTTAAATAAAGCGTTTCAGGAGGTAGTCTAATTGGAAAAGTTTTTTAATTCAGATTCTGCCTATGAAAAATGGGTAAGGAAAAATAAAAAAAAGAAAAATTCACAGCACAACGAAAGTGAAAAAAAGAGATATTTAAAGGGACTTAAGGGTCGGGTACAGAATAATCTCAGTGGATTTTTAAGAGTGCTTGTCACTGCATGGATAGTTTTTTTACAGGTATTGCTTATTATTTTCCTGCCATTTTTACTCAGACAGTTTACGGTATTTTTCTATTTTATAGTAGAAATTATTTCTGTTATAGCTATTGTAACACTGGTAAACCGCAACCAGAGTCCGTCATACAGGCTTGCGTGGATATCCATTGTACTTCTTTTGCCGATAAGCGGTTTTTTTATGTATTATCTTTGGGGAAGATCAAGTAAAAAAAGAAAATATCTTGACCGCCATATATTAAGACAGATTTCATATGGAAATCAGTTTTTGCTGGAAGACAAAAAGGTTACGGCTGAATATATTGCTAAAAATCCAGTTGCAGGGCGTATGGTGAAATATATGTCTGCCGAAAAATATATGTTTACCGGTGGAAATGAAGTCTCGTATTATCCTATGGGTGAAGATGTGTTTGAGGACATTTTTGCGGATCTTGAAAAAGCGGAAAAGTTTATACTTATTGATTTCTTTATTGTTGCTGAGGGAGCAATCTGGGATAAACTGCATGAGATACTGCTTAGGAAGATAGACGAGGGTGTCGAGGTCAAGTTTATGTATGATGATTTCGGTGCAGCTATAAGAACAGGCAAGTATTTCAAGCGTGTTTTAGAGGATGAGGGATTTGAGGTAAGGGTATTTAACCCTATTCACAAATATACCGGAGAACTTTACATGAATTTCCGTTCTCATCAGAAGATACTTATAATAGACGGAGAAGTAGGATATACAGGAGGGTTTAACCTTGCGGATGAATATGCAAATCTCATCGAACGCTTTGGAGTGTGGAAAGATACGGGTGTCAGGATATGCGGTGAGGGTGTATGGGGACTTACAGTTGTATTTTTGCAGATGTGGGAGGTATGTGGCAGAGACGAAAAACATATAGATTATCTTAAGTATAAAGCAATATATCCTAGAGTTGGAAACACATATTGTCAGGTTATATCAGACGGACCGGCAAATAACCCGAGAAATCCTATAGAGAGTATTTACAATCAGATGATAATGTACTCAAACAAATATCTTTATATAACGACGCCATACCTTATAATAGAAGATTATATGAAGCAGTCTCTTATAGAAGCAGTAAAGAGAGGTGTCGATGTAAGGATAATTACACCAAATATACCGGATAAAAAGCAGGTGAAAATGCTTACGAATTACAATTATGGAGTTTTACTTAGAGAAGGTGTAAGGATTTATGAATATACACCGGGATTTATTCATGCAAAACAGATACTTACGGAGGATGCCGTTATCGTCGGAACGATAAATATGGATTACAGGAGTTTTTATCTGCATTATGAAAATGGTGTGTGGATGTCAGGCAGACAGATACAAAATAAAGTAAAGAAAGATTTTGAAAAGACATTTGAGGATAGTAAGGAAATAACTTATCAGGACTGGCTTAACAGACCAAGAACATGGAAGATGGTTCAGCCGATATTAAATGTATTTTCAACATTGATGTAAGTATAGTATTACTTTTTTATGTTATAGGAAAATGCTCGCAAAGTAGTGTGACACCAGGAGCAAAACGCTGGTTTTGCTCTTTTTTAGAAAGAGATGTAAAGGGGGAAAATATGATATATACAAATGTATGTAAGCATTGCCATAAGGTTTTTAAGTCAAAGATAAGGACATTGTGCTGCAGGGATTGCCGAAGTGTTGATGATTCACAGCTTGATGATATTGTTGCATATCTGAAATTGTACCCAAACAGCAATGCACTCCAAATATCGGAGGAGCTTGGAATACATCCTTATGAGATAATAAAATTTATGGATGAGGGCTGGTTAAATACCGTAAACGGTAAATTCAGCCGTCTGGAGGATTAACGATGATTAGTTTTGTAAAAGGAAAACTAGTATATATATATGAAAATACAATTATAGTAGAAAATAATGGAATAGGTTATGAGATATTTGTTCCAATGTCTGTAATAGGAAATATGCCGCAGATTGGCAGTGAAGTCATGATATATACATATATGAATGTGAGGGAAGATGCACTTCAGTTGTTTGGATTTCTTGACAGAGATACGCTGGAAGTATTTAAACTGCTTATCACAGTCAGCGGCATAGGTCCTAAAGGTGCGATAGGTGTACTTGGAACATTGTCAGCGGATGATATAAGGTATGCGGTTATGGCGGAAGATGCAAAAACGATAGCAAAAGCTCCGGGAATAGGTGCAAAAACAGCGAGCAAGGTCGTTATCGAGCTTAAGGATAAACTCAAGATGCGTGATGTTGCTCCCGATATTAAATCAGAAATTGACGGGCAGCAAAGCATATTTGAAGATAATTCAAAACAGGCTGTTTCGGATGCTATAGAGGCACTGGCTGCACTCGGTTATTCTGCGACAGAAGCCACAAAAGCAGTCAGAAAAGCAGATACAGGTGAAGATACAACAGTTGAGGAACTGCTTAAACAAAGTCTTAAATATCTGTATTCGTAGTATTATGAATAAGTGGCAGAGCGGGTTGTCAATATCCGCCTGACTGAATTAAATAGAAATCTGCATGGAGAAAAAAGATGGCAAAAAGGAGTATAACAACAGAATTTACGGAGGAAGATGCGGGCATAGAAACTACCTTAAGACCCAAGTTTTTAAAAGATTACATAGGGCAGGAAAAGGTAAAGGGCAATCTTAAGATATACATAGAAGCCGCAAAGCAGAGAGGCGAGGCTTTGGACCATGTGCTCCTGTATGGACCTCCGGGACTTGGAAAAACAACGCTTGCAGGCATTATCGCAAATGAGATGGGAGTTAATTTTAAAGTGACATCAGGACCCGTTATAGAAAAGACAGGTGACCTTGTTGCAATATTAAACGGACTTGCGGAAGGTGACTTGCTGTTTATAGATGAAATTCACCGTCTAAACAGGCAGGCAGAGGAAGTGCTTTATTCGGCAATGGAAGATTATGCGGTTGATATAGTCATAGGAAAAGGACCTACGGCAAGGTCGATAAGAATGGATCTTCCCAAATTTACGCTTGTCGGAGCAACAACGAGAGCCGGAATGTTATCTGCACCGCTGCGTGACAGATTTGGTGTCGTAAACAGGATGGAGTTTTACACGACAGACGAACTATATAAGATTATAACAAACTCGGCGAAAGTGCTCGGTGTCGAGATAGAAAAAGACGGTGCAGTCGAACTTGCAAGACGGTCAAGGGGAACTCCGAGACTTGCAAACAGGATGTTAAAGCGTGTCCGAGACTTTGCACAGATAAAATATGACGGAAGGATAACAAAAGAGGTCGCTGATTTTGCACTCGACCTGCTGGAAGTAGATAAACTTGGACTAGACAATACGGACAGACAGATAATACTCACGATGATAAACAACTTTGGCGGCGGACCTGTAGGACTTGAAGCACTTGCCGTATCAATAGGCGAAGATGCGGGGACGATAGAAGATGTGTATGAGCCGTATCTTGTGCAGAATGGACTTGTCGCAAGGACACCGAGGGGAAGAAGCGTAACAAAAGCAGGCTATGAACATTTCGGAATTGCGTTAAATGAAAATCTATAGTATAATAAAATGATGCAAGGGTCAAAAGCAGATAGCAATGTATGTTTACATACAAATTGTTATCTGGTGGCTTGACCCGCCAAATACCGACAAGTAGCAGATTTGCTTGCAAATATGCGGGATTGGAGGTGTTTGTAGGATTGCGAAAATTGCATTGCAATGAAGCAATCCGTGGCATTAGCAAGGGTCAAAAGCAGATAATGACACAGAAAGGTTTTTTGACTGAATTGTTATGTTTTTGCCGGGTATATTTGCCGGCGTGTGAATAGAAAATATAAATTAAGGAGAATTATATAAAATGGAACAAAAGCAGATAATATTAACAGGTGACCGTCCTACCGGTAAACTTCATGTGGGACATTATGTAGGTTCATTAAAGGAGAGAGTGAAATTACAGAATTCAGGAAAATTTGATGAGATATATATTATGATAGCTGATGCACAGGCACTTACAGATAATGCTGAGCATCCTGAAAAAGTAAGACAGAACATCATTCAGGTAGCGCTTGACTATCTTGCCTGCGGTCTTGACCCTGATAAATCAACAATATTTATTCAGTCTATGGTGCCTGAACTTACCGAACTTACATTTTATTATATGAATCTTGTAACAGTATCAAGAGTTCAGAGAAATCCTACCGTAAAAGCAGAAATAAAAATGCGCAATTTTGAAGCCAGCATACCTGTTGGATTTTTCTGTTATCCTATAAGCCAGGCAGCAGATATAACGGCATTCAGAGCGACAACTGTTCCGGTTGGAGAGGATCAGATGCCTATGATAGAGCAGTGTAAGGAAATCGTACATAAATTCAATTCAGTTTATGGAGAGACACTTACAGATCCAAAGATAGTGCTTCCGGACAATGAAGCCTGCCTCAGACTTCCGGGAATAGACGGAAAAGCAAAAATGAGTAAATCACTTGGAAACTGTATTTATCTTTCAGACGAAGCAAAAGACATTAAGACAAAAGTAATGTCAATGTACACAGATCCAAATCATATCAGAGTTGAAGATCCGGGACAGGTAGATGGAAATCCTGTATTTATATATCTTGATGCATTTTGTAAACCTGAATATTTTGAGGAGTTCTTACCTGATTATAATAATCTTGATGAATTAAAAGACCATTATAAGAGAGGTGGCCTTGGCGATGTAAAAGTCAAGAAATTCCTCAATAATGTAATGCAGGCAGAGCTTGAGCCTATAAGAGAGAGAAGAAAATCATGGGAAAAGCGACTTCCTGATGTGTATGACATCTTAAGAAAAGGCAGTGAAATTGCAGAGAAAAAGGCTGCGGAAACACTTAGTGATGTAAAGAAAGCAATGCAGATAGATTATTTTGATAATGGAACATTATAGGAAGATTATTAAACATTCCTGAAATAATAAAAATCCGGATATCATCAATGATGTTGTATCCGGATTTTTTAATAAAATAATCATATAGATGCTCGTATTAAAAACTTCCGGTAAAATTTTATTATTGAGATTTTACCATATGATGAAACCTCATTATATATACTATTCTTCCGGTAAAAGTTCAGAAAAACAGGATCTAAAAAAATCAAGCGGATCATTTGCGTGTGCGGAACAAAGAAAAATCCAGTCATAAGGATTACCGGCATATAAATCTTCATAGCCACAGTCATAAAGGCAATTATTGGCTTCTTCAATATAAATCTCCGTAAGTTTATCTTTATCCAAAGTTTTATAATATTCAGTTTCAGAATTTAATTTTGCATTTACCCAAAAACGATAAAAATCAAGAAGAATGATAAGTTTTCGTATCGAGTCATATGATTTAGAAGTTGAAAGTTTATCTTCCGACAAAATATCCGACATTGTTTTTTTTGAAGGAAAATTATTTCTGACAATGTATGGAATGGATGTATCTTTCCCGGCTCCTACAGAAGTTGTGATAAGGTATCTCAGTATAGAAGCATTTTTCATAAAATTTCTATTGTTCATGACATCTTTTATATATTCACACTGAGATATAGTATCATAACTGTTATGCATGGAATCATAAATAATCTCTCTGACGATAAGACCGCAATCAGTATAATCTTCAGGGTGAATTTTACCTGAGAAATTATTTTTTTTACAGCTTGTTTTGTCAGATGGAGCGGATAGAAAACGGCTTATATTTCTTTTGAGTTCATCTGTTTTTTTCTTTGCTGATTCGGGGATTGTTATCTCGGCAGCAAGACTTTTAAGCATATTGCCTGCACTTTTATTCCATGATTTAAAATTTTCTTTATTGGAAATTAAAAATGTGGTAAGTTCCCCGGCTGTTTTCATTGAGTTTATCTGATTTTTGACAAACAGCGTATAATTGCCCTCATAATTTGTGGCAGCAGGAGCATCCGCCTCATTTATCTTTTTTATGATATTAAGTGATTTTTGATATGTCAGTCCGTTAGAAAAGGCAAAATAAAATACTGCTTCATCGATAGTATGACAGTTGAATGCCCTGTCATAATAAATATGCTGAAAGAACCATGTGGTTTCAGTTTCGTTTAAATTAAGAGCAAAACATATCTCATACATTTTCAGGCGGCTGCCGGCTTCTACTTTTGGACGATGTGTGCCTGAAAACCATGAAACTACGGTTTCTTTTTCTACATTGGCTTTAATGTCTTTTAATTTTGAATAAAGAAAATCAGCCATCACTTCATTATCTGATAAGTCAATATCAATATTTTTCATCCTAAATAGTTCTTTAAGACCATCCTTAAAAGGTCTAAATGAGTCTTTATTTTTTAAAAATGAGATTGCCTGATCAGAACCATCTTCATCATTAATAATAAAGCAAGATATTTTGTCGGCATTAATCTTTGTATAATTGTTATCCATAATATCCCCCAAATTTATGATACAATGAACTCCAAAATCCAGATGCAATGCATCTGTCGCACTTCGTGCTATATGATTTTGTCGTTCATAAATTCGGTGCAAGAGAACAAGTTCTCTTGCCTTGCAAATTTATGATATAATGAGCACAAAAGTGCTCATATTAAGAGTTTCTAATGAAACTTTGTTATATTGTATAAAATATTAAGTTTATTTAAAAGTTTCTAATGAAACTTTGTTATATTGTATAAAATATCAAGTTTATTAAGAAGTTTCTATGGAAACTCTATTATGTGCAAAATGCTTGCACAAATTTATGATATAATAAATCGTGAAAAAAAGCAACGAATCACTTTTACAAACCGTTCTGATAAAAAGTGATATGGTATTTTTATGTATTGTACCTAGTGTACTGACCTGTTGATATTTTGCCAAATAACTTGTATAAATTTCCATCTGCTTCGTTGTCATCAATCGCCGTAGCCCGCTACGGCTCATTCTTCCGTCTTGCAGACTGAAAATTTATCCTAAGTTATTTAACTAAAAGTCATCAGGTCAGTACACTAGTTTAGTTGGTATGAAATTGAAATAATCATGGGAGTGGTAAAAGTATGGCTGATAATAGAAAAGCATTAAATATTGGAAGTGTGATTAAAATGTCGGATGATATAAACATTGAAATAGTTTCAGAGGTGGGCAGAGGAGCGAATTGTATTGTTTATGGTGCTGTTTATAATGACAGTATCGGAGTAAAACACAATGTAAGGTTAAAAGAGTGTTATCCGGCATATCTTCTTTTAAGCAGGGCAGATGACAACAGTCTTTCAATATCTGTAGAAAAGGAAAATGAGTTTGAAGATATAAAAGAAAAATTTATACAGTCATACAGGAAAAATGTGGAGATAAAACAGACCTTGGGACTTATAAATTCAACAGTAAATCCGGCAGAGATAATAAGAAAAAACAATACAGTTTATATTCTTATGACACTGGATGAGGGTGAAGATTATGCAAAGTATAATGATAAATCTTTAAAAGAGGTATTTACGCATATAAAAAGTCTTGCATTAATAATTAAAAAATATCACGAACAAGGTTATCTTCATCTTGATATAAAACCGGAAAATATATTTATTCTTCCTGAGAGTGCCGAGCATATTCTGCTTTTTGATTTTGATTCATTGATGGTGGCAGATGAGCTTGTGAATGGTGGACAAAACGGGTTGTCATTTTCAAAGGGATTTTCTGCACCTGAACAGATTCAGGGAAACATAAGGAAAATGGGATTTCATACGGATATATATTCTATAGGTGCGGTGCTTTTTTATAAAATGTTTGGAAGAACTGCGGAAATAAGTGACTGCAGAATATCAAGTAAATATGATTATGATAAAATGCAATTTGCAAGTGAAAAATATCAGCCGGCAATATACAGGGAAATAACAGTTTTTCTGAAAAATACATTGTCTACGGCAACTGCATCACGCTGGCAGGAGATAACTCCGGTCATAGAAAAACTTAATGAACTTATAAGATTGTCTGATATAAATAGTGTATATCTGCTTGATTCATTTCAATACAATTCAGCATATTTTGTTGGCAGGGAAGATGAGATTTTAGATATTGACAAAATACTTTCTGATAACCAGCTTGTTTTTTTGTCAGGAATAGGTGGTATAGGAAAAACGGAAATCGCAAAACAATATGCAGCAAGGTATCACGGCAAATATAATACAGTTACATTTGCTATTTATGAGAAAGATATAAAAACACTTGTAAATGATGAAATAAATTTGAATAAGGTTGAGCGTGATGAGAAAGAAAGTGAGGATGATTATTTTAAACGAAAAATTAAAATACTTGAAAAGACGGCAACAGATGATGACCTTATAATAATAGATAATTTCGATGTGGAGTTTGACGAAGAACTCGAAAACTTATTTAAATGTCCGGCAAAGTTTATTATAACGACCAGAATGGATTTTAGGGATTACAATTATAAGCAGATAACTATAGATAGAATGTCCGATATAAAAGATTTACGGGAATTATTTTATTCATATAATGATACTGAATATAATGAGGGGGAAACTGATTATATAGAAAAGCTGATAGAATATGTTGACAGACACACAATGACAGTGGAGTTAATAGCAAAATATCTTAAAAATATTTGTGATGAGCCGAAAGCACTGTACGAGAGATTTCTTGAAAAAGAAGGTGTGACGAATACCGAGGACATAGGTATAAAACAGAGAAAAGACCGGAGATTGAGATTTAAAAGTATAAACAGTCATATTGAGATATTGTTTGATATATCGGATTTTAATGATAATGAGAAAGAACTTATAAGCAGTCTGTCATTATTTGCCGGAATGAGAATTTTAAAAGAAGAATATGAAAAAATATATAAATCAGATTCGGTAAAAACTGATTTAGAAAGGCTTATAAAAGGAGGATGGATAGAGTATAACGAAGAAAGTAAAAAAATATCACTCCATCAGGTTATACAGGATATTTTGTATAAAAATATCCTGCCAAGTGCTGAGAGATGCCCTGTGATAGTCGATGGAATGATTGAATATATAAGTAGAAAAGCTAAGAGTCATAGTGAAAAAGTTATTAGACGCAATATGCTCAAGATATTTATGGAAAGGCTTACGGGAGAAAATAAAAAATATGCAGAACTCTGCCTTGAGTATGGAAAAGAACCGCAGCTTGAAAAGGCACTGGAAATTTGCAATAAATATGATGATGAAAATGCGGCAGATATAACTCAAAGGATATATAGAAAAAAGATAAACAATACTTTAATAAACAGTGGTATGGAATTTATGGAAAATAATTCCGCTAAAAATAAATTATGTGACATAAAAAGTATGCTGGAGCAGATTATATATTATATCAATAAATATAATGGAGAAAAAAATTATGCGGCAAATGACTGTAGCTATATGGTAAAAGAATATATAGATACAGCGAGTGAAATATGGCATTTATTAGAGGAAAATATACACTTGCCGGCAATGTATGATGCGGGACAGTCGGGATGGACTGATAAGATAAAAGAAGGTGATTATACAGGTCGGAATAACGAAATTGAAAAAACAGATATGGCAGAAAATAATAATGCATTAGGAAAAATCAGGGAACTGGATGAAATTTATGATTTGGTGGTTTGGATGTTTGAAGAAGCGGCAGAAAAAATGTCACAGACAGATTATGATATTGCCGCAAAAGAAATTTTTTATAAAAAAATATTTGATTTTTATTCGGACTCGGATTTTATATCAGTTTACAAAAATAAATATTATGCTGATATGGATAAGGCATATAAATATCAGAAAATACTTACTGAACTTAGGAAAAATGAAGATACAGATACATCTGATATGAGTATAACCGATGAAAATGGTACAACAAAGTTGTGGTTTGATGATATAACCTGTACGGAATATGCAAAAAAACTAGAGACAGACGGAAAGTTTGCAAAGGCAGAAAAGTATTATAAAAAGGCATATGAAGATGGGGAGGAATTATTAGAAACAGCTATGGATAATATAGCCGAAATGTATAAAAAAACAGGTAAATATGATAAAGCTATAGCTGCATATAAAAGCGTGCTTGATAACGACAGAAAGCGTTTAGAAAATAAGAATTGTCTGATAGGTTATTCGTGCAATATATGTCTTAAGCTTATCAATATTTTTATGAAAATAGGGAATGAAGCGGAGGCAGAAAAGTATGCAATGGAGCTTATATTATTTGAAAAAAATGATGCAGAAAAAGAAAGAGATGCATATGCAATCAATTATGTAATAGCAGCATATTATAA
>ERZ894203.99-NODE-99-length-90752-cov-22.857989_pt1 | contig 90752 bp, 85 predicted proteins | sample MGYA00380286_ERZ894203 | MGnify/ENA primary metagenome ERZ894203 (study PRJEB32331, sample SAMN06328484) | human gut metagenome | biome: human gut microbiome; feature: stool | host: Homo sapiens | collected 2014-02-06 ... | reverse complement strand
TATTTTTGTTACTTATGGGGTGTAGCAAAAACTATATAATGTATTGGGGTTTACGATTATTAGTATAACAGGTTGTATAAATAAGTGTGCACAAACTTGATATATTTTCTAAAGAAGTTTTTGTGCATATTTGCCATGTTTTTTTCACATTTATCATTTTTGTCAATCAAAAGTCATTTTTAGTCTTTTCTATTGTGCACATTTACAATATAGCGTAATGACTTTTTTTCATAGTTCCACAGAACAAACTAAATTCCTTACAAACTGTCAGGTTCTACATCAACCTCTTCTGAAACAGCTTCTTTCTTTTCAAGTACAACTCCGTCCGGCTCAAATAATGCTTCAAATTCTTCTCTGTCTATCCTTTCTTTCTCAAGAAGAAGTTTCGCACATTTATGAAGCACATCCATATGTTCCTCAAGTATTGATTTTGCCTGTGCATATGCATCATCTATTATTGCTTTTACTTCGTTGTCGATAGTCTTTGCAACATCTTCACTGTAGTCTCTGCTTGTGCGTCCAAAATCCCGACCTATAAACACTTCATCCTCATCAGCATAATTTATCATGCCGACATTTTCTGAAAATCCGTATTTCGTAACCATCGCCTTAGCTGTACTTGTCGCCTGTTTTATATCCTGTGATGCACCTGTTGTGATGTCATCAAATATAAGCGACTCCGCAATTCTTCCTCCAAGACTTGCAATGATGTCCTGCTTCATCTTTCCCTTTGTCATAAAAGTCTCATCACGCTCCGGAAGAGGCATTGTATAGCCTGCTGCCCCTGAGCCGGTAGGTATTATGGATACCATGTGAACCGGTCCCACATCAGGAAGTACATGGAAAAGTATAGCATGACCTGCCTCATGGTAAGCCGTAATCTTCTGGTCTTTCTCTGAGATTATCTTACTCTTCTTTTCCTTGCCTATGCCTATCTTTATAAATGATTTGCTTATATCTTCCTGTTCAATGAACTTTCTGCCCTCTTTTGCACAGACGATAGCCGACTCGTTCAAAAGGTTTTCAAGGTCAGCACCCGTAAAACCTACTGTAGTACGTGCAATCTTCTTAAGGTCAACATCATCGCCAAGCGGCTTGCCCTTTGCATGAACCTCCAGGATTTCTTCTCTTCCTCTTACATCAGGTCTGCCGACAGTAACTTTTCTGTCAAATCTTCCCGGTCTTAAAATAGCAGGGTCAAGTATATCTACACGGTTTGTAGCAGCCATAACGATTATTCCCTCGTTTACACCAAATCCGTCCATCTCAACAAGCATCTGGTTAAGTGTCTGCTCACGCTCATCATGACCGCCGCCAAGACCTGAACCTCTCTTTCTTGCAACGGCATCTATCTCGTCGATAAACACGATACAAGGTGCATTTTTCTTTGCTTCCGCAAACATATCTCTTACTCTCGATGCACCGACACCGACAAACATCTCCACAAAATCTGAACCTGAAAGGCTGAAAAACGGTACTCCTGCCTCTCCTGCCACTGCTTTTGCAAGAAGTGTCTTACCTGTTCCCGGAGGTCCAACAAGGATGATTCCTTTAGGAATACGTGCTCCTACATCTGTATATCTTCCGGGATTTGCCAGAAAGTCAACTATCTCCTCAAGTTCTTCCTTTTCCTCCTTAAGACCTGCAACATCCTTAAATCTCTTTGCGTGCGGATCTTCAGGGTCTATTCTTCTTGCTCTGCTTTTTCCAAAATTCATCATCTTTGAATTTCCGCCGCCTGAATTTGCAGATTGTGCAGACAGAAATGAAAACAGCAAAAATATTGCGACAAAACCAAGACCATACGGAAGAAGTGTCGTTATTACCCATGATGTCTTTTTTACATCACCAAGTTTGTACGATACATTCCACTGGTCTAAAAGTTCCTGCACATCTTTTACATCTGATACATAAAAATCAACATTTTTTCCTGATTTCAATTTGACTACAACCTCACCTGTCGGTATCTCCTGGTTCTGGCTTATGGAAGCACTCGTGACATTACCGTTGCCGAGGTCTTTTTTAAGATTAGCAATGCTATAAGAATCACTGGAACTGCTTTCTATGTTGCCTGAAAAATAAACTGCACAAAAAATCACAGCCAGAACAAGCAAATAAAAACCTATTCCACTCATCTTCATCTGTTTCTTCATGAATTGTCTCCTCTACCTTTTATTCTATGATGTTGGTTCCAAAAATATTTTGAAATCAACTGATACAATATATGTCCATTGACACTTGCATCATTTTATTCCTCAACGAAATCCAAAATCCCAATATAAGGAAGATTTCGATATTTCTGGGCATAATCAAGTCCAAATCCTACAACAAACGCATCCGGTATCGTAAAGCCTGTATAATCCACATTAACTTCCGTTTCCCGTCTGTCAGGCTTATCGAGCAATGTGCAAAGCTTAAGACTTGCAGGGTTTCTTCCCTCAAGCATTTTCTTTGTCATGCTAAGTGTATTTCCTGAATCAATTATATCCTCGACTATGAGGCAGTGAAGTCCGTCAATATCCTCATCAAGATCCTTATTTATCTTAAGTTTACCCGTACTTTTTGTCTCATTGCCATAGCTTGAAGCAGACATAAAATCAATAGTCACAGGCACCGTAAGTCTTTTTGCCAGTTCACAGCAAAAGAAGATACTGCCTTTAAGTATGCATATAAGATGAATCGACTTTCCTTCATAATCTTTGCTTATCTGCTCTGCCATCTCCCCGATTTTCTTATTCAGAACCTCTTCCGAATACATAACACTAATTTCTTCCTTCATCATTTCCGCCTTTCTCTAATAAATGCTCGCACAAAGCACTTTTTTAGTATTTTCATCAATGTAATAATATGCACTGCATCTTGCAAGCTCCGGAATCCATAAAATATGACTTCCTTCCGCAAGTACAAGTATATCTTTTCTCTCGTCAGCCGGCACTTTGCTGTCTATAAGCACCCTGCTCAGCTTTTTCTTTGCTCCATCCGTTCTAAGCCACATATAATCCCCCTCTTTAGGGTATCTCAACTTAGGCATATTTTTTATCTTAGCATAATCAAACCATTTCGTACAGTCATTTTTTTTGATAATGTCTGTAATTAAGTCATTTTCTTCTAAATGGAAACGAATCGTATGACTTGTATTATTTGTAAATGTAACATTGTACTCCTGTCCCTCGGATATTCTTTCTTCATATATCTCCTGAGGACTATGTGAACTGTGATACCATTTATCCTTGTGGGACATCAGCACAAAGTCATAATATTTTGCAACAATTATATCGTATGGGAGGTCTATTTTTCTCCCTGTCTGACCGTTTAGCAGCCTCATAAGAGAGTCTATATGCCTTGCGGTTATATCCTTTCTTCTGCCGGACATAAATTCTATCATACGCATAAAAATCTCCCTTTGCAATACGATATGCAGCTTTTTCATCTCACTAAGCCCCGCTCTTATCTCTTTAGGAAATGACTCCTTACACACTATGACTCTGTCCCATACAGCATCAGTCTGTATATCGATAAACTCTGTAACATCCTGAAGATATGATGCTGTTTTTGCAATATGACTAACTGTCTCTTTTTGAAGATTTTCCTGAAGATATGGTATAAGATGGTGTCTTATCTGGTTTCTCGCATACTCGTCATCATTATTCGTGGAATCTATACAGTAATTCTGACCGCTTTCATCGAGATAATCAAGTATCTCCTGCTTTTTTACCGAGAGCAGCGGTCTTATGATGCAGCCGTTTTTTGCTTTCATACCGCCAAGTCCCCTAAATCCGCTTCCTCTTATAAGCTGGAATAATACCGTTTCCGCCTGGTCGTCCTGATGATGTGCCACGGCTATCTTATTGTAACCAAGTTCCTTTCGCATCTTATCAAAACATTCATAGCGGTACACTCTTCCCGCCTCTTCCTCAGTCATTGACAATTCATCTGCCATCTGTGGAATATCCTTGTAAAAAACTTTATACATCACATTTTCTCTTTTACATAGTTCCTCTACAAAATGCTGGTCATTTCCGGCTTCACTGCCCCTTATTCCGTGATTTACATGAACAAAGCACAATTTCAGATTATACTCTTTTTTTATGTGTATCAGATATAAAAACAAAAACACGGAATCCGCACCGCCAGACAATCCTGTCACGATGCTATCGTTTTTTTCTATAAGGCCGTTATCATCACAAAATGATTTTACCCTTTTGTAAATATATTTATTCATCGTCTAGTTCTCCCATACTCCGGCGACTATGACACTCATATCATCAGACACGGTTCCTTTATTTCTGCTTACCGCTTCATCAACAATAGCCTGAGCCATATCTCCCGGATTGACAATCTCTATCTGTTTAATAAATTTTTCCAAATTGTATCTTTCCTGCGAAAACATATCCGCAACACCATCTGTCATCATTATAACATAATCTCCCGGATACAGACTCATCTTGCCTATATATGGCTCTGCATCAGATACCACACCCATAGGCAGCGACTGACCCTCTATACAGTACATCTTTCCCTGATTAAGCACATATGTACCCACAGCACCGTTTTTCAAAAAACTGCACTCTCCCTTATACAGATTTATAAGAGAAATGTCAAGTGTCGCATAATTTTCAAATTCCTGGTCAGACACATACAGCGAATTTATAAGCCTTATCGCTGATGTCTGCGAAAATCCTGCCTCCGACATTTGTTCCAGAAGTTCTATAACATTTTTACTGTCATCAAACGCACTTGTCCCACTTCCCATTCCGTCCGACAATGCCATCAAAAGCTCACCGCTCGGAAGATTTATCATTGAAAAAGTATCTCCTGACACTGACTGGCCATCTTTTGTGAGCCTTGCAACTCCTGTGAGCACCTTATATTTTGTCTCCTCAACAAAAATATATTCGCCAAACCCGGTATCTATTACCTTTCTTGATGCATCTGACGGTTTCAGCCTTTTCTGCATGATATTACTCATTATCTTAGATAACTCCGTAGCAGTTACAAGCCTGCCTTTCACAGTCCTCGCATTCATGATTATCTCTATCTGCCCGTCCTGTTTTTCATAGGCATATATATTTTTACATATAACCCTTTTCTTTCTAAATTCTTTTTCAAAAGCTTCTTCAAGCTCTATCGAAAGCCGCTGCATCCTCGGTAAACTGTCAAGCATATTTTTTACTGCCGCACTTATCTCTTTCATCTGATTTGCAACAGCTTTTCTGCTCTGTTTCACCCTGTTTCTGTACCCTATAATATTTCTTGCTATATAAAGATTTTGATTTACCTCCTCCAAAAATCTGTCACAGTGAATACACTCCCTTGCGAACTCAACCGGCATCTGCTCAAGCGTTATGCAGCCGTCAGTCGAAACGCTAAGTGTCTTAAATTTCTCCGGTCGGCATATAGCCGTCTGACCTGAGCACTCCTCATACTTTTCACATCTGGTGCACACATTTTCTGACATTTCCCTGAAAATCTTTCTTATATCACGGCTCTCCATATACCTGTTTTCCTCTGTCCCATCTGACATCATTATGGAAATCCTGTCAAAAACATGAGAAAAATCATTGAGCCTGTTGCCGATTATATTTTCATATTCCTTATCTCCTGAACTTTTTCCGCCTTTAACATAACAAACTATCTCGCTAAACAACTTCGTGAGCGACAGCACAAGACCTGTCCCAAACATCAAAAGAGCTATATCATACTCGTTATAAGGAAACATATACAGCTTTAGTCCACCGTAAATAAGAAATGTTACCGCTGCAATAAGTGCCACATGAATCGTCTTTATGCGTATTCTCTGTCTTTCCAGCGTATCGTATATAAGGAGCATCGACAATATGACCATGCTGCCGCACAATGCCATTTCCATAGGAAGACCCAAAAACATTCCTGCGATAACGCAAAATGCCAGAAGAAGTCTCGCCTTAGCCTTTTCAAACACCGCCGCAAAATATGCCACTCCGAGTACACACATACCACATATTCCTACCTGACCTGCAAAAAAACCTATTATCATCTGCAAAAAAAGTTTTTTCCCGATATACTTCATTATACTCTCCTTTTCACGCCTGCCGGCAAATTTATAAAAGAAAGTATATATAATCAAATTGGCATATTTTGTCAAAACTCAACCTCAAAAAAAGAACTGTTTTATTATGAAGTAAAATCATAAAACAAACAGCCCTTAATATGTCATTTTAATGTTTCGCAATCTTAGCTCACTTTGAGTCATCAGGTTCAAAGATAACCTCACCCTTATATACCAGACCCAGACGCTCTCTCGCAATCTGCTCTACATACTCGTCCGTGTCTACATACTTCTCAAACTCTTTAAGATCTTCTTTGCGTTCATCAACACTTTTTTTCTCTTTTTTAAGTTCAGAAATCTGGGATTTGTACTCTCTGCACTTTGCATCTAATGCTGACTTATGATAAAGAACAGTAAAACAAAGCACTGCACATAATACTATAATCCCTGTAATCGTAAATTTATTCATATGTTTTTTATGACCATAATGCTGGCGTGCCATGTTATCACCATCCCTTCCGCAAACGCCTGTTCTAAAGGCTTTTACGACTTTTAAATATGTTCTTATCATACACCTTTTTTATGATTTTTTCAATAATTTTCTTTGCCGGAATATATATTCCCTTTTCATATAAAATCATCCCTGCAAATAGCATAAATACACCATACCATCTTATTATTCCGGAATTTATCTCATAAAAAATATAAAAGACGGGAATCGACAGTGCCATCCAGAATAAAACATCAATGATTATCTTTAAAATCATATTCTTTTTCAAAAATAATTCAAAAATCCTAACAAAGCCGTACAAGAACATACACGCCATGCCGCAGCAGGTGCTTGCGAGCAGATACAAAACCTGTCCATGTATAATCTCACTCATTGAAAAAGTCTCCCAAGAAATGATGCTGCTTTCTTTCCAGCTTCCTCAACATCAGAATACGCAAAACTATCTATCCTTCCGTCAACATCAACCTCACCTTTTTCAAGTGAAAGACGGTTTACATGAAGTTCGTCGCCTTTTATAAGAAGAACTCCCTGTTCCGTTTCTAAATATACTTCCTTTGCATCAAACGAAAGCACATCCTTAACTCCTGACATAACAGCCGACTTTCGTGCATTCAGATACACTTTATGTACTCCCTTTGTTACGCCGCCCTGTCGCTGTAAACTTTTCTCTTCCAAAAAAACACCCTCCTTGCATCTTTTTATAAATCAATATATGCCGGAGAGTGTTTTTTATTACAACATTTTGTAAAGCTCTTTTGCCGCTTCCTTATTATATGTTTCCTCGATGCTAAGCACCTCTACTTTAACCTGTTTATCACCAAAACTTATCTCAATGATGTCTCCCGGTTTAACATTCAAGGATGCTTTTGCAACCTTTCCGTTTACCGTAATCCTGCCGGCATCACACGCTTCATTTGCTACCGGTCTTCTTTTGATAAGTCTTGAAACCTTTAAATATTTATCTAATCTCATACTATATCTCATTTCTGCACACATTTTTTCATATGAGATTTGTGTCGTGTGTGCCCAGACACAAATCACGGGTATCAAAAATATATTTCACAATATTTTAAAAAAAGGGCGGGTTCAGATACAACGAAAATCAAATATTTGAATATTATAATTACTCGTTGTACTTAGAACCTGCCCTCAAATTCAACTCTGCCTCAAAATACAAATCTTATCTTATTTGTTTACAGCGTCCTTTAAAGCCTTACCAGCTTTAAACTTAGGAGCCTTAGAAGCAGGAATCTTTATTGTAGCACCTGTAGTAGGGTTTCTTCCTTCTCTTGCTGCTCTCTCAGCAACTTCAAATGTACCGAATCCTACTAACTGAATCTTCTCTCCAGCTTTTAATTCATCTGTAACCACATCAATAAATGCCTTTAAAGCTTTTTCTGAATCTTTCTTTGAAAGTTCTGCTTTTTCAGCTATAGCTGCTACTAACTCTGTTTTGTTCATGGATAAATCCTCCTCGATATTTGTATTTCCGTAAAAACTTACAAATCTATTTATACCCTCATTATCCCCTTTTGTCAAGGTTTTTTATGCTAAAAATCCCATAAAATCAAGGTTTTTTAGCCTTTTTTCATATTTAATGTCACCCCTCCATCTGTTTGCCTAAAAAACTTGCCGCAACAGCTATCATTTTTTGCTCTGTTTCCCCAAATTTTCGTTCTGTATTTTTATTAAGAAAAACAATAGAACCTGCCACATCACCATTACATATAATAGGAGCTATTGCTTCAATATAATCTCCCTCCATGTCATCTGCCACCCTGCAATACTCCTTTTTACTGCTGTCTGTCAGGATTATCTTTCTGTCAAGAGCTGCCTTTTCAAGTTCCCTGCTTATATGCTTTCCCACCATATCTTTTTTCACTCCGCTCGAAGCCGCAATAACCATATCCCTGTCCGTCACCATTACAAGATAACCTGTTGTCTGTGACAGTGCATCAGCATATTGTTTGGCAAACTGTCCTATATCACCTATCATCGAATATTTTTTAAGAATAACCTCTCCTTCTCTGTCAGTATATATCTCCAGCGGATCTCCCTCTCTGATACGCAAAGTACGCCTTATCTCCTTTGGAATAACAACTCTTCCTAAATCATCTATTCTTCGTACAATTCCCGTTGCTTTCATATCCCGGTTATTTCCTCCATTTCTTTTTTTCTATGAATATGCTTTGAAGTTATTATGTGGAAATTTCTGTTTTATTATGCACATAAAAAGTAACAGTTCAGCCATAAAAACAGTAACAGGCAAATTAACCTATTGAATTTGCAAAAACTTTATGTTAAAATAAATGAAGTTTTTCAAAGAACATTGCTAAATATGTAGCAGACAAATATTTATATATTTTTAAAGGCGATGACGGAACGAGTAATGTTATCCTGCCATCCAGAGAGAACGGCATTTTGCTGTAAGCCGTTTATGGGCAGATTTCATGAAAACCACTCCCGAGCCGTGCGTAGAAGAAATATTTATCTCAAAATATTTTGAAGCGTGACCGTGTAGCTGCGTTATAAGCTGTAAAAGACATTCCAATTATTTAATTTTATATTATTAACATAATTTAAACGAATGTACTTTTCTGAGTTAAAAATTAAGGTGGAAACGTGCGTAAGCACCCTTAGATATGATTATATTATATCTAAAGGTGTTTTTTGTTTTCCAAAAAATCAAAAAAGGAGATAAAATCAATGGTAAACTTTAAAAATGACGAACAGTTAAACACATTAAACCATTCATGTGCTCATCTTATGGCACAGGCTATCAAACATATTTACCCACAGGCAAAATTCTGGGTTGGACCTGTAGTAGCTGAGGGATTTTACTATGATGTAGATCTCGGCGAGGATGTTATCCGTGATGATGACATCGCTAAGATTGAAAAAGAAATGAAAAAAATCGCAAAATCAGGAAAGAAGATTTTCCGCCGAGAAGTTTCTAAAGCAGAAGCCTTAGAGATGTTTAAGGACGATGAATATAAACTTGACCTCATCTCTGACCTTGAGGACGGAAATATTACAGTTTACGACCAGGGCGATTTCACAGATCTCTGCCGCGGACCTCATGTAGACAATGTAAAGCTCTGCCGCAACTTTAAGCTTATCCGCCATTCAGGTGCTTACTGGAAAGGTGACAGCAACAATAAAGTTCTCCAGAGAATTTACGGTGTATGTTTCCCAACTCCAGAGGAACTTGAAAATCACCTCACACTTCTCGAAGAAGCAAAGGAGAGAGACCACAGAAAAATTGGTAAAGACATGAACCTTTTCATGGTCGATGACCTTGTAGGCCGCGGACTTCCTATGTTCTTACCAAAGGGATATACAATCTGGCAGGAACTTGAAAACTACATTAAAGATAAAGAAAGAGACCTCGGTTATCTCCATGTTATGACTCCATGTGTAGGTACAGTAAACCTCTACAAAACATCAGGTCATTGGGATCACTACAAAGAAAATATGTTCCCTCCTATGGAAATGGAAGGTGAATCATTTGTACTTCGTCCGATGAACTGTCCTCACCACATGATGATATATGCAAACAAAAGACATTCATATAAAGACCTCCCTATCCGCATCGGTGAAATTGCACATGACTTCCGTTATGAATCAAGCGGAACATTAAAGGGAATTGAGCGTGGAAGACATTTCTGCCAGAACGACGCCCATCTCTTTGTAACACCTGAACAGATAAAAGATGAGTTTACAAAGGTTGTAGACCTCATTTTCAGCACATACAAAGACTTTGGTATTGAAAATTACCGCTGTGTACTCTCACTTCGCGACCCTGAGAACAAAGAAAAATACCACGATGATGATGAGATGTGGAACAAGGCAGAATCTGCACTTCGTGATGTAATGAACGGACTCGGCATTGAATATACTGAGGAAATCGGAGAGGCTGCTTTCTACGGACCTAAACTTGATGTTAATGTTCAGCCTGCTGTCGGAAATGAGATTACACTTTCTACCTGCCAGCTTGACTTCTGTCTCCCTGCAAAATTCAACCTCTCATACATTGACAGAGACGGCGAAAAGAAAACACCTGTTGTACTTCACCGTGCAATACTTGGTTCACTCGACCGCTTTATGGCATACATTCTTGAGGAGACAAAAGGAAATCTTCCTACATGGCTTGCTCCTGTGCAGGTTCGTGTAATGCCTGTTAAGACAGATGATGACTCACTTAACGCTTACGCAAAAGAAATATGTGACGCACTCAAAGCAAACAAAGTCCGTGTAGACCTCGATGACCGTTCAGAAAAGCTCGGTTACCGTATGCGTGAAGGACAGATTCAGAAAGTACCTTATCTCCTCGTTGTCGGATTTAATGAGAAAGACGAAAGAACAGTTTCATTCCGTCTCCACGGTGAGAAAAAGACTACTGTTCTTCCTCTCGATGAGTTTGTTGAGAAACTTGACACTGAGATTAAGGGCAAACTCAGAACACATATCGGGATGTAGGAATAACTGAGCTTAAAATGCACAAAACAACGGCAGGAGTACTGTGTTACTCCTGCCGCTGTTTATTTTATATAGGTAATTGTTAAACAACTATCATAATCATTGATTAAATTTCCTTACAGGCTTAAAATAATATTTCATGGCACTCAGATAACCTATCGTCAGAACACTGCTCAAAGTTTTGTTAAGTATAACATAACAATATATAATAATGTTATGTTATACTTTATTTTGTTATTTAATTTTAGCTACTTTAATCTCACTTACCATATTGCGTAAATGTTCTGCTTCATTGCTCATTTCCTGACTCGCTGCAGCACACTCTTCTGAAGTTGCCGAATTACTTTGTACAACATCATTAATCTGTTCTATTCCTTCATTAATCTGCTGTATTTCTACTGTCTGGTCTGCAAGCGTTTGTGCAATACCGGATACTTCTTCAGTAATCACCTTAGAATTTTTTGCAATTTCCTCAAGCTGTTCTGCTGTCTCTTCTGCAAGTAACATTCCCTTTCCTACCGCATTAACAGATGTTTTAATTAAGGCTGCTGATTCCTTCACCGCCTGTGCACTTTGCTCTGCCAACTGGTTGACCTGATTTGCTACAACTGCAAATCCTTTTCCGGCTTCCCCTGCTCTTGCTGCCTCAATAGAAGCATTTAATGCTAGAAGATTTGTCTGTGACGCAATATCATTGATTGTCTCAATAATCTGGTCAATCTGCATTGAAGCATTTTTAATTTCAAGCATTGACTTAACCATCTCATGCATCTTTGTATCATTTTCTAATATATCATCTCCAAGTACCACAACTTTTGTACTTATTTCACTTGCTGACTGTGAATTATGTCTTACCTGTTCTGCGACATTCTCAACTGTAGCAGTCAATTCCTCTACTGCAGCGGCCTGGTTTGTGGCACCATCTGCCAATTCTGTTGCACCTGATGATACCTGCTCTGCACCACCTGATACCTGATTTGAAGCCCGTTGTATTCCCTTTACCATTTTCGCCATGCTTGCTTCAAAATCCATAAAGGAATGTAAAATTCCGACAAAATCACCTTTCCACTCCACATTAGGCTGAACATCAAAATTTCCTTCTGAAAACAGCTTCATTGCACGGTCTATATCGTCTACATATGACCCTAAAATACGAATAGATTTACGCATACTATGCGCCAATCGCCCAATTTCATCTTCTGAACGATAATCTAATGTACTATGTAAATTTCCTTCTGTCAATTCCTTTGCAACATCCTCAATAGCATGCAATGGCTCCAAAATACTGCCAAGAACCCTTTTACTGGTTTTTCCTGAAATCATACATGCCATAACTAAAAAGAATACGATAAAACCAACACCTAAGATAGCATATACTACAGTATTTTGCACCGCCTTAGCACTGACTGCATCTGTAATCTCATCTAATTCCAAAGCAATATTTACCAATTTGTTCAATGCCGGTGTACATTTATTAAGAATATCCTCCACACCCTGCTGTTGATTTCCTGATTTGATTTCTTCTAATATGGATGAACTAATTTTGCTCCAATCAGATAATGCTGTTGCATATTCTGTATATTTTTCATCAGAAACAACACCTTTATTTTTTATTATTTCCAATTGGGAATCAACATCATCCAGTAATTTTGCTATTGTTTTTTCATAACCATCATAAGAAGATGCATCGTCATTTAACGCCATCTCTCTTACATTTCTTGCCGCAGCATTTATATCTACTCTGCACATTTTGACTGCTACATCTGAAGCATTAATTTTTCCAACATAATTTACAACACTTGCAAATAACATACCTATTGCAATAATAGAAAGCAGCCCTGAAATAATCATCAGAATAATTACTTTTTTATATCCGTAATTTATCCTTTCTCGTAACTGCATACTTTCAATTTCCTTTTTAACAAATTTGGTGTACATAATTCATAGGTTCCTTTCTTTTTTTATTTTTACTTTCCATAAACATTTTCGACAAATTATATCATCGCTTCTTTAATATTTCTTGCATATTTGTATCCATAAATGATATAATTGTATCAAAAAAAGCAAGGAGGTTCATGCCATGAAAGCTATCGATTACAATTATATTGCCATTATGATAAACAGTTTTTCCGGAGTTCCCGTGCGTATTTATAAAGATAATAAACTAACTTTTTATTATTCCTCAGTTAATCTTATTAAAGATCCCATTGCATTATATCAGTCAGATATTTTAAATATTTCTGAGCATATCGGTTATTTTTTCACAGTACATTTTAGTTACTATGGAATTATCAATTTCAATGAATATAAGATTGTAATTGGTCCGACAAGACAGGTTTCTGATTCTATACCAGAACTATCAGAACTGGCTTGTCAATTGGATATATCAAAAAATGATACTGAAGCTTTTATAATTGCTATGCAGGAAATCAATCATATATCATTAGAACATCTTATGCAGCTTTTATGCTTTTTAAATTACATACTAAACGATGAAAAATATTCCCTTCATGATATTTTTATCAAAAATTCCTTACAGGAACACTTTGCAGAATCAATAAACCGCAATGAGGCTGACAAACTCTTTTTTAATGATTTTTCTGAAAATGATATAATAATTCACAACACTTATGAGCTGGAGCAAAATTTAATGAATATGATAAAAAAAGGAGATTATATCTCTTTATCTGAACTACTTGAAAATTCGCCATTACTCAATGCTGGTGTAATAGCTGACAACCAGCTCCGTCAATTAAAAAACATCTTTATTGTTACCGCTACAATCGCTTCACGTTCGGCAATCCGGGGCGGCATTACTCCTGACGATGCTTTTAAACTAAGTGATAACTACATTCTCAAATGTGAATTATTAAATGATTATTGTCAAATCAATAACCTCCAGCATTTTATGCTTATAGATTATACAAAACGCGTAAATCAATTACATGAAGGAGCTCCTGCATCTAAGCTCGTTTCAGATGTATCAAATTACATCAATCGTCATATGTCAGAGACAATTACCGTGGAAGCCATTGCAAAAGAATTTTTTCTGAGCAGATCCTATCTTTCAAAACTTTTTAAAGCTGAAAGCAATATGTCTCTCTCAGATTTTATACTTACAAAGAAAACAGACGAGGCAAAATACCTTCTCCGCTATACAAATAAATCTTTAACTGACATCAGCCTTAGCCTTGGTTTTTCTTCACCCGGTCATTTTTCCCGTGTTTTTAAGAAATATGCATCTATTACTCCCCATAAGTATCGCAAAAAATATATAAACTGACTTTGGTATAAGCTATTCACTAATGCTGTATTCCACAATACATCATCATTTAAGAAATTCGTAAGAAATATCTTTGGAAAATATCAGACTTTTAGTTTAATATATAATCATACTTAAGCTTAAGCAAAGGAGATTCCTATGGAAACTATAAATATACTTGTCGTTGATGATGACAGAGAAATTGTTAATGCTATATGCAAACTGTTAGAAAGCGAGGGTTATAAAACCTTGAAGGCTTACGACGGTTTAGATGCTATAGATATTTTAAATCAGAATACGGTTCATCTCATAATACTTGACATTATGATGCCAAATCAGGACGGACTTACAACTACCATGAAGATACGAAACGAAAAAAACATTCCTATTATATTGCTGTCAGCAAAAACGCAGGAAAGTGATATTGTTCTCGGTCTTTCAATGGGTGCGGATGATTATATATCAAAACCGTATGCTCCGTCAGAGCTTCTGGCAAGGGTAAAGTCACAGACAAGGAGATACTTAAAACTCGGTTCATACGGCAATATTTCTTCAAACGAAGAAATCATAACTAATCTCGGTCTTGAACTGAATGTCACAAAAAAACAGCTTTTTGTCGATGGCGTGGCAGTTAAACTTACGGCAAAAGAATACAAGATTGTCAATTATCTTATGCACAATCTTGGACGGGTATTTTCAGCAGAAGAAATATATGAACATATATGGAATGAAACTGCCTACAGTGTTGAAAATACGGTTATGGTACATATAAGACGAATTCGCGAAAAGATTGAAATAAATCCAAGCGAGCCAAAATATTTAAAGGTGGTGTGGGGAATTGGCTATAAAATTGAAAAATATAACTAAAACTAAAAAACTGCCCGTACTCAGGTCAAAAAAGAAAAGTATATCAATATTAACTTACATTTCTGTATTTATTCTTATTATTACAGGAATATTATTGATATTGTTTGCACGAAACGGAATTTACCGTGATGCTTTATCTGAAACTGAATATGGACGCTCGGCTGCATACGCAAGACAGATATGCAAAGATATTAAAAAAATATGCAGCTACGAAAACAATGCCGTTGACGGTGCGAAAAAGAGTAAGGAAATGGGCAGGGATTTTTCTTATCTGTATGCAAAAATGTATATAAGTGAAAATGTCGATATCTTCATCGACCATGAAGCCTGCAACAATGAGATAAATTTAAAGATGCAGCAGCTTTCAACTACTATAAAGCAGAACAAATTGATGCTCCAGACCTACAATATCCAGCGAAAAGATGCACTCACAAAATGTATTATTGAAAAGTTTGATACATCAACAACACGTGTAGTCGCCGTTTCAAATAATACGAACCTTATTCATTCGGATATTCTCGAAACAAACGGTTATGACTATGAAGATGTGTTTGACTATGAAACAGGCGATTCAGCAGTAATATTACTGATATATAACACTGATATATTTAATGCTCAAAAATCACAATGGCAGACCCTTTGCACCTGTATAAAGATAATAACAACGCTTGCCGTCATATCAGCACTTTATCTTTTGTATATCCATCTTTTCATGAAAGGATATATAACATTTTACGCAAAGGCATTAAGAAAATTTCTTCACAATATACGGATATTTATTACGGGGCATATATATTATCCGCTGTGCACCAAAAAAGGCGTTAAATTCCTTTTTATAAGCTCAACTATATTGGTTGCACTGATTGCCGTTTTTCTTATTATATTTACAATGATAAGAGAATATTTTATAAATCTTATCCCAGTCGGTTACTCATTAAATACGCTTTCTGACTGGGTTCCGGATAAATGGGATAATCTTGCTTATTATGTGACAAGTGACAATTACTACAGACTGTGCTGCGGCTGTTTTGTAATATATGTTTTAATTTTTGCAATCTACCACTATTTTTCATCAAAAGTCATAAGCTCCTGCAGCCTGCTTGAGAAAGATATTGATGAAATTTACAATGGCAACTACAAATTTGATACGGCAGATGCAGCAGACAGCACATTTTATGAGTCAATATTAAAACTTTCAAATATAGGTGCAGGATTTGAGAAAAGTCTCGCCGAAAAGATAAAAAGTGAACGCATGAAAACGGAGCTTATAACAAATGTCTCACACGACCTTAAAACTCCGCTCACATCAATCATAAGCTATGTTGACCTGCTTGAAAGACGCGACGACCTGCCGCCTGAAGCAGTAGATTATATAGAAATAATCTCAAAAAAAGCCATTCGTTTAAAGAAAATGGTATTTGATGTATTTGAACTTGCAAAGACGGCAAGCGGTGAACTTGTAATTAAAAAAACAAATTTAAGCCTTAACAAACTCATCGTCCAGACTCTCACCGATATGGATGATGCCGTGCAAAAAAGCGGACTTGACATTAAATTAAAAATGCCTGAAAAAGATATTTTCATAAATTCGGATGGAAGCAGACTTTACCGTGTAATGCAGAACATTATAGGAAATGCACTTAAATATTCACTAAAAGGAACACGGATTTTTATAACTGAAACCACCGAAGAAAGTACAGTGAAACTTATACTCAAAAACACTTCATCTTATGAAATGGATTTCACGGAGGAAGAAATACTCGAAAGATTCAGCCGCGGTGACAAGGCAAGAAACACAGAGGGAAACGGACTTGGACTTTCGATAGCCAAAGAATTTACAAATGCCTGCGGTGGCACATTTAAAATAAAAATTGATGGCGACCAGTTCAATGTAATCATCGTTTTTCCCATTGCAGCCGATAAAGATTGATACAAACACTTAATAAAAAATGTGCTGATGTCTTTTTATGGCAACAGCACATTTTATCTATTGAATCATTTTTTTCATTTTTCTAACTATAATATAATCTATTCACTAATGATGTACTCCCTAATACATCATCAAATGCTTTTTACTTACCTTTCACTGTCAATGTGACATTCTTTCCGGTTAATTTAAGCGTGTATTTATTTCCCTTCTTACTCATAACACTTGCATCTAAAGGCATATATGATTTAACTCCATTTTTGTCCGTGCAGATAAGATACTCTTTCTGCATGGCTTTGATATTCTTAAACTTCATTGTTCCTGCACTTGTAGTCACCGATTCATAACCGGTACAGTCCGTAAACATCTGTACCCAATAAACCGGGTCCGTATTCATATATCCGACACCAATATATCCAAATTTGGCATTGAGTATATTTGCACGGTCACGCTTTACATTCATCCAGTCAGATACGACTTTAGCTGCACTGTGCTGACCTTCTGCTATGTTTTCAGCTTCATTTTGATGCGTAAATTCTTCCGAAATTGCAGAATATGCTGTTTTACCATTTGGGCGGGTATGGTCATACAGCAATACAATCTCTTCTTCACGGGTATCGCACGCTTTCTGCAAAGCCTCAGGCATAGTAAACAGCGGAAGTTTATTCGCAAATCTTTCTTTATTTATAGATTTTAGAGCACCCCATTCATTGTTATCAACCGAAATCTCATTGTTTGGATACTTTGTCTGCACTTCGGCAGCCGCTGTCGATAACTTATCATTTGCTGCACCTATCTTCTTTGCCGCTTTAAGTATCGAGTTGACTTTGCTCTTTGTGCGGACTCCATTGTAAATCTTTACATTATTGTCTCCGTTTACCAAAACAAAGCAAGGCATATCAAGAGAATCTGACTTTGTATAATTCCAGACAAATTCCAGGGATGAATAATTATCAACACATCCATAAATAGGAACCTTCGCCTTTTCTATGGCAGATTTTATAATTTTCTTCATCTTTTTTGAATAAACGCAGTCTGTCTTTGTAATGAGCAGCAGAAATGTTTTTCCTTCACGCGAATATGCATCCGCTTTACCGACCGTAATCTGGGAATAATATTTTGAACTCATATACTTAGGTGCATCTGTTTCAACCGGTGTACCTTTTTTGATTGCCGGAAAATTTTGTTCCAGTACATTCTTGCTCACAAGATTTACATAATCAACCGTTGATGTTTTCTTTTTAACCGCCTTAGTAATCTGAATCGCATTTGAACATTCCCATCCGCCAAGTTTCGCAGCCATTGCTGCTGCCGATGCTGCAGGATAAATCTGTGTCATCCACATAGAACCATCTGTGCGTTCAAGCAGAATCGTGTTTCCGCTCTTATTATCCATCCGGTAAGAACTTCTCGCAACATTTGGCAAAAGATTCAGATTAGGCATTGTCTTTCTTCCTGTTGTAGTATTGATTGCACTAAATATCTCGCTTCTGTCGTGAAGATAATGAAACGCAGTTGATTTCTTTTTAAAACTTCTTATAGGCGTGCCATCATCTACATCATTGTCAAACACATATGCATAACCATCAAGTCCTCTGTAACCGCCCGGTACATCTGTGAGATAATCAACCCCTGACTTAAGTACAACAGGTCTTTCATTAGAACAATGATTGTTTACGAGCATAGATACAACATTGCTGTCCTCAGGCACAAATCCGGCAAAGTTTCCATTGTCAAATCCTGAAGTTTTTATGCTCTGATATACCGGGAATATATGTCTTATAAGAGACTTTATACCTTTACTATCCGTCATAGTACCCATATTTTCAGTATCCTGTAAACCAAATGCCCACATCTGACCGTCAGCATTTTCAACAAAACCGGTCTTTGCAACTTCAATAGTTCCGGTCGCTGAGTTGATTGAATCTTTCTGCCTTGTGTAATACTCATACGGAAAAACACGCACTGCATTCGATGTTAAAAGTTCAAGTTTAAGATTAAGTGTATAAGATTGTGAAAATGACCCCTTACTTGGATCCATCGTATATCCACCGATTTCAACATCTTCTACCCAGCGATAGAATTTACCATTTTTAGTACATACACCACCCGGAACGATAGTCTTTACATTTTTCAGCTCTCCATATACAAGTCCCTTTTTATAATATTTTTCTTCGCCGAGGTATGTGTAACCCATCGTAAAAACGCCGTCATTTTTCAATACACCGATAACTCTGCCATAGCGGTGTTCAGAAAATGCTTTACAGTCAGCCGCTATTGTCTTTCCGCTTTTGATTTCTTTTACTTCTCCGTCATTTGTCAGATAATGCAGCATACCCGCCTGTTTAACACCTTTTGCAAGCTCTTTCATTTCATAATTGCTTGAAATACCATAGAGTGTACCATCTGAAGCTAAAACTGTTCTCCTTGTAACTCCATCAGCCACCGAAATAACATTCTCCGAGTAATCCGTAACATTCTCAACTTTGTTCATGACACTTGGATCTACATCACCTTTTTTGTGTCCGACCTGATAATATGTATTATCAGGAGCAATAAATTCATTGACACTTAATATGTTGTTTGTCATGTACTGTGGTGTGCCCTTAAGTTCAGCATTTTGTGTATATTTATAATCTAATTTGCTGTCTGTAGAACTTATAAGATTATCCGCAACACTTTTGTCCTCCAGCCATATATGTTCAGCATTAAAATGCGTATAAACACTTGAGCTTTTATCGTCTGTTCCTTTAAACAGATTGTCCTGTGTTGAGAAAAAAATGGAACAGGTATATCCCTGCGGCATGGAACAGGTAACAAACTGTCCGTCAGGTCCTGCTGCCATGATAGCCGCAGCCGGACTAACAGTTCTGACAAAATTCTTGTCTTCGTCATAAAGATCAACAGAAATAATGATGCTGTCCTTTGTAAGCCACTTTCTCGTATTCTCATAAATCACTGCATTAGGATCCCCCATTACCTGCAGATAGTCATTTTCTTTAAGGTCGAAATATTTCATTATATCAGCCTTTTTCAAAGTTCCAACAGTACCAAGATAATTTATCTTAAAAAACTGTCCCTGCATCTCACTTCGCTTAAGTTCATCCGCAAATATAATGGTCTCTGCTGTTTCATCCTTAAATCTGGTACCGATAGAAAAACTGTAACTCACTCCTTGCGTAACGCTGAACGGACTTACCTTTGCAGAATATGCCTGATTGACCGGAATGTATCTGTCAAATAAAGTCTCTGTTTCCTCCGCTGCAGACCTGCGTGCCGGCATAATCGGCAAAACGCTAAAAAACATAACCAAAACCAATAACAATGACATAATACGCTTCTTCATATCTATCACATCTCCTTTCTTAATCCCCAAAACAATGCCACGGATTGCTTCATTGCATCACATTATACTACCCGCCACTCTTTTATTGTGATACCCTGCACGAATCGACCCAAAATCCGTCCAAATCTACCCCCGAAATTCACAAAAAAGACAAAAAGTTGTTTATAATCAACTGAAAAAAATAGCAAAACCAGTGTTTTACTCCTGGTGTCACACTACTTTACGAACATTTTCCTATACAATAAAAACAGGCTGTGCACTAACGAGTAAAAATCATCAATGCACAGCCACATCTAAAATCTTTCTACAAACAGATTGCTTTTATCTCCATATATTCATCGACACTCTGCACACAGCTCTCTCTGCCGATTCCCGTAAATGAAAGCATTAATATACAAAGTGCCGCCGCCAATATCACTGATAATATTTTCTTTTTCATAAGCCGTACCTGCCTTTCTTTGAAAATGCCAAAACATTTGTATTGCCATTACGATAATATACTGTTTATCCTGCTGCATAAAGTCTTTCAAATAACTCCTTGAAATCATCTTTATCCATTATCACCGGATTGTCCTGTGTCTCAGGTGCTTCTGCTTCTGACCGCCTGACATCTGGGTAATCTTCCTATTTCCAAATCCGTCAAGCTCAACCAGCTTAAGCATTTCCTGCACACGCTCTTTTCTTTCGGCCAAAGTACAGGATATACTCGACATGGATATATCTGACCTAGACAACCGCATACAATTGCGGCTTGCTTTTATGGTAAGAGATATGCTTGACTGATTACTCTTTCTCAAATATATCTCTTTTTCTAAATTTCAGATAACCCCATATAATACATATCAAACTTGCAGCTATCAGAACAAAAAAACACTGAACCGTACTAAATCCACTTTTAAGTACAGGCTTCATACGGTATGGCATACCAAGATTCCCAACCAGCAGCCATGACTTCTTATAGGCAGATGCTACAAGCCATATAAACATTATAATAAATACATACACCGGTCTGATATACAAACTTAACACCATCTGTATAATACTTAAAAACAATGCCATAAGTAATGGCAGGATTAACACCGCCACATATAAATTTCTATTCCCAAATTTCATAAAAGACTCGGTTGCCTGTGATTTCATAATATCCAAAGTCGGTTTAAAATTTACAGCAACATTCCTTGAAATACAATAGATAAGTACAGTACAAAAACTCACAAAAAAATAGCATAATGTATAACTTATACTCCACATCAGCTTGCTTATCCACCAGTTTAACCTGCTCTTAGAATGAACAAGAACCTGATAACCCCATCCTTTTAAATCACTCAACATATAATTGTTGACACCGATAAGCAAAAAAGTAATAAAACATATCCATCTTATCGGAATTACAAATGAATTATACCAGTCAAATTTATATGCCTGACAGCCATCTACAAGATAAATCCAATAATCCATAAATGTACCGTTTGATATATTTTCCGTTTTCTGATGTTCTATAATTGATGAGTGTATCCCCGTGCAGGAAAAAAATGCTGCCAGAACCGAAAGTATAAGATAAAGTTTTCTGTGCCATATTCCCTCCAGCCAATCATGCTTAAGCATCTTCATTATTTTCACTATCCGTCACCCCTTTTCAACAATCCTGCCCTGCTGCATACAAATAATATCATCTGCAAGCAACTGCATTTCCTCTTTATCATGGCAGGCAACCAGAACTACCCTGTTTTCATCACGCAGTCCAAGTATCAACTGTCTTATCTGCTCGACTCCCTCGCCATCAATCGCATTTATCGGCTCATCGAGAAGTACGATCTCAGGACTTCCCATAATGGCAGCCGCAATGCCAAGTCTTTGTTTCATTCCAAGTGAATATTTTCCAAACTTTTTATCTGCCGCATCTTTAAGCCCGACTTTCTCCAACAAATCTTTTATCTCTCCATCAGACACCTTATCATCAAGCATTGCGAGCATTTTCAGATTTTCATATCCCGAATATCTTGGTAAAAAAGACGGGTTTTCAATAAGAACCCCTATACTTTCAGGTATTGAAATATCCCTATGAAGCACTTTTCCATTTATGATTATACTTCCGCGTGTCGGTATCACAAGTCCTGCTATACTGCGCATGAGCATCGTCTTTCCACATCCGTTTTTTCCCTGAATACCATATATCTTTCCGCCTGTAAGCGTTATATTTACATTGTCAAGAATAACATTCTTCTTTATTTCCTTATAAAGGTCTTTAATCTCTATTTTCAAAGCTTCTCCCTCCCAATCTGATAATCAGCACATATTTACTATTTTTCACATCCATATTTCAATAAACAATGATTGCATTCCATACCGTCCAAATCTTTACCATTTAACAATTTTTCACACTATCCGCTCACGCTTTTTATTCAGCACAACGAAAAATCCGAAGCACAACAGTATTGCGGCAAAAATCTCAGTAAATACAGAAAACATACTTCTTCCCTTTATATACTCTGTCATCATAGGATTCATAATATTGGACGGAACATATTTTTCTATTTTTAATTCCATTGCAACATAATCAAATGAAATGTTAAATAAAAATGGAAAAAACATTACAAAAAGACTATTTTTAGCGGCAAATGAAACACATAATGATAATGTTGCAAAAACACCGCCACAAAGCATTATGATGAGCAGATATACTCCAAAATAAAGAAACGGTTTTTCATAATACCAGTCAGACATATTGTTTAGCTGATTGACAAAATTATGTCTTGCAAGCTGATTTGGTTTTATTGCCGGAACATAAAGTAAATTCATCATAAAGCTAAAGATATAAGGAAGTCCCGCTGCAATTCCCCCTGAAATAAATGTAACTATGAACTTACATACCAGATAAATTTCTTTCTTCTTTTTGATATATATATTTTTTAAATATCCTGAGTCCTCATCTTCAAAAAAGCTTGTCCCAAACGGCAATACGGCAATTATCGGCAACAGATAAAAATAAACTCCATTCCAAAAAGTGTACTGTTCACCGCCTATAAATCCCTCAAAAATATTTGCAGGATATATTCCAAGCACACTCTGACCTGCCTTTAACAACTTAACAGCTTCTTTATCCGTTATGATACCACCATATTCATTATGCAAAAAACATATACAAAATGCAGTAAAATGACCTGCCGCCAATATAAGTGAGATTAAAAAAGCCGCTTTGAAACCTCTACCCTTCATACATCTTTTCAATTCAAATCGAAACATTTTATCACCTCACCCTCATAAATATTCCACCGGCTGCCTGACCTTTTTCCAGATTATAATTTTCACTGTCAGCATCCGCTAAACTTATATACAGCTTTTTACTATCATCCCCAATAGAATACCTATAAGATTTATCCTTATCGTTATGATTTTCAGCCAGATAGAATATACTCTTTACATTGACCTCAGAACCGGCACCAACCGTATAAATTGAACTGTATTTTTTATACTTAACATTTTTGTCCATACTCATAAAATAAAATTCTGTAGTCATTTTTCCGATATAATTATGTAACATTGGATAAAAGTATATTGATCTGTCGCTTTTTGTGTCATTGACAAATGTGAAATTCACAACAACAATACTAAAATCTGCTTTCTTGTTGCCATACCTGTCAGACCAGATTATTTTATCATCTTTCCCAATGCAGGCTTTGTTAAACGGTTCTCCATCAACATCCTCGCCAAGTTCCTTATATCCACTAAACTTTTTCCGATATATCTCACAAGACTCCGCATATACCTTAATACCATTTTTTACATATGGTTCATCCTGTTTTAATATGGTGTTCTCCTTAGTGTCAGGCAATGAGACTTCCTCGGTATCATTTTTAACGAGGTCCTCATAGATAAGTTTCGCATCATCATCCGCTTTTACATATTCTGTATGCGACAATTTTATATTTTTCATCACAGGATACCCCGATACCATAATAGAGTTATCCATATTTTGCAGATTTTTATAAATGTCTTTATCAAAAACCCTGTCGCTTATCTGATATACCAGTTTAACCTTATATGAACATTGGGATTTTACGCCTATCCCCGAAGCCTTATTTATGTATTCCACCTCTGTCGGTAAAAAATCAAAAGCATAATTTTTATCAACATACAGTTTATATTCAAAATATGGGATTTCTTCTGTCTTGTCACCTGTATTTGTAACTTTCAGAACAACAAAAAAGATTTTCTTATATGAGCGTAAAACATCATTTCCCCCATCAAATTTTTCATAATAACTTCCTTTATATGTATATAAATTCCTGATTTCAGGATATTCTTTAACATATTCTGCCACATCATATAACTTCTGCTCCGCCACCTCAATTTTAAGATTTCCTGCCTGCACAGATTTACTGTCCGAAACATATTCAACCTCAGCCTTAGCATTATCTTTGTTTACATATGATATACGCACCATATAACAACATACCAAAATAATGCTGACAAAAGTCATAGCTATGTATCTTAATTTTTTGTTCATTTTACCACTTCTCCTTCTTAAGTTCCCACCTTATTATACGCTATATTATTATCGTTTTTAAGCAATCATGCCTACGCCATTTTTCTCCTTTTCTCAACAATCCCAAGTATCAACAGACATACTCCGACAAAAATATATCCCTTAACATCCCTGAAATCATTTAACCTAAACTTTTCCCATATCTCATCAAGTATCGACTGCGACAACAGCGTATATCCTAATACAGATACCACCGCCGCAAGTATCGACCTGAATGTGAATGTCATAAATATTATCAGACCAAAATAAAATACACTCTGAGCCATAAACATTTCTATTGTATCAACATCAACTTTCCAAACTTTAACCGCAAACATAGAAATAGGAATAATGCTTAAAATATATATTGCAAAGTAAAAAAACATCTCCGGCATCTTATTTTTGTCATATATCCTTATAACTTCACTCCCAATCCCTTCAACATATTCCTGCAATATAAGTATCATCCACCATACCGACATAAAAGGAATAAAATATGAACCGTTTTCTGCAAAATAATAATCTTCCTTATTCATATATGAAGCATTTGCACAAACTACTACAAATAACGGCAATACTATGTAATTGACTATAAACGGGAGATATTTTGTTTTTCCAAGTCCTCTCCATTCAAGTCTTATCTTTTCAGACCACGCACCTAATCTTCTTTCAGTAAACATAAATAACCATCCTCCACTGTGGGCTCAATACCATCTTCAATGACATTTTTTGTAATAACACGATATATTTTTCTTCCATCCTTTATATATGACTTCTCTACAAAAAGTATATTGTCATCACCAAGAGCTTCTTCCGGTATCTCTATTATCCTGTTTTTTGCACATTCCTGTATCTGCTCGACCGTTCCCTGCTTTTTTATCTTTCCGTCACTTGCTATAAGCACACTCTCACAGCACGCCTCAACATCCTCAACTATATGTGTTGATATGAGTACGATACTATTGCCCGTGAGATTATTTATGATATTTTTAAATCTCATTCTCTCCTCAGGGTCAAGTCCTGCCGTAGGTTCGTCAAGCAGGATAACATCAGGTTCACCGAGTATTGCCTGTGCAATGCCAACTCTCCTAACCATTCCTCCCGAAAGCTTTCTGTTCTTTTCATCCTTTTTATCATAAAGGTTTACCTGCTTCAGGCAGCTATCAATCGCAGCTTTTCTATCTTTCTTTGAAATCTTCTTAAGATTGCAAAAATATTCCATCATCTGGTAAACCGTAAGCTCCGGAAACAGCCCAAACTGCTGTGGCAGATAACCTATCTTTATTTTTTGTTTTTTTATATTTTTTCCATTAAACAAAATCTCACCGTTATATGTATAAATATCTGCAATACAACGCATCAAAGTTGTCTTTCCGACACCGTTTGGTGCCAGGATAGCATATACCCCACTTTCCAAAGTACAGCTCAATTTTTTTAATACCTCATTCTTTTTAAACTTCTTTTCTATATTGCATATTTCCAATCTGTTTTTTATTTTCGAACTCATTTTTCACCCTCCATATAAAATTAATACATCTTTCCTGTCTCCAAATAATCAGCGACACTTATGAGATTTCCATAGACAGAATCCTCATTTGCATAATTATAACTCTCTCCACCATTATCAATTAAAAACAGTTTAATGTTTTTATTTTTATATTTCTTCAAACCCTTTAATACAATTTTAAAATCTTCTTTATTATACTTTGGATCTTGTGCCCTATCTAATCTTGAATAAACAATATGTACTCCTTTGTATTCTTTTTCAATGAGATATGGTGACCCAAGTATTGTTAATGTTGTACTGTCTCCTTTAAAATACTGCGTTTTTCCTATACTTTTATATTCGTTCAAGTTACTTATCACCCTATAATTACCCTTTAATGATATTTTTACATTAAACTTTGCTTTATTCTCCAGGTAATTTTTCTCTGTCATCTGTTCCTCTCCATCATATATAATATGCCATCCCGGTATTGGATAATAAACAAATCCTCCCGGAAGTTTCAATGCCTGGGTTGTTGAATAAAAAAATCTTGAAAAACCCGAATACTCAAATTTTATTTTTTCAATTTTACCAGCCGGATTATATATTTCAATATAGTCTCCACCTTTTCTCACATAATCAAGCTTTTCACCTTTCTCATTCGTTATGTTTTTTATATTATAACCATGATATAATGTGAATTTATAACTCTTTTTACACTTATTATCAGGAATAACAATAACTTTCCCGTCTAAAACATCGGAAACTTTATAATCCATGTCATATGACAAAACTTTAAAATCCGTTTTGCTCTTTTTAACACTCTTAATCAATTCTTTATTTTTTTCAACATAGTTTGATTGAAAATCAGAATAATATATACTATCGTGATGCCAAGAATCTATTATATAAAATCCAAAAAGATTATAACTTGCTCCGCATGGCCTTACAGATAAAATAAACAATGAAAGTGTTAAAAGAACGTATATAACTGAATATATTTTTATTCTAAATTTCCTCACAGCTATTATGGTAAGACAAAATAAAATCCAAAATAACATCCTGTAAATATTTATATTTTCCATTGTCAAGAAATAGTTTCTATCTATTATCATCCCAGCACATCTGTAAAATAATCCAAAAATTAACAAATAATTACTTACTAATTCATTATCTGAAAACAAAGACAGAATAAACTGCATAAATGTATCACTAAACACAAAATAAAACATTATCAACAAACATATCCCAGTCAACCTTTTAGAAGCCTGTGCTGCAAGCATCCCTAAAAACATTGCCACTATCAACAATAAAAACACATAAACAGCAATAACTTTGAATGTATATAGATAAAAATCATAATCAACTATATTTTTCATCCTGTAATATCTCATTGTACCTGCAAGAATATATACAGCAGAAAGAAAATCAATGGCAAGTATTATAGCTGCTTTGCTTAAATTTTCCCTAATAAGTCCCATTTTATTTACTAATATACATTCTTCAATCCTACATTTTTTATTTTCATTAAAAATTATATATGATATAACCATAAAAGAGAAAAATAGTATCGGTATTATTTTAACAATATTTATCAGTTCAAGTTCAGGACTTGTATCTAGTTTCATACTGCTGTCCATATAAACAAACAGCGTAATCCATAAAAAGATAAATGCAGTAACTCCAATAATAATAGGATTTTTTATTATTTTTCTTAAGTTCAAACTAATCATGATAACTTCTACTCCTTTATAACAGCCATCCTGCATAATTTTTCTTATACAGGACAGCCCATTTTCAAAAATTTGCCCGACAAACATTGATTATACTTTTATATCAAAAACAATTACACCTTAACATATTAAAAGCTTCTTGTGTAAAATCATGTCTAAATAGTCGTATTTTATGCTTAAATGGTCAAATATTAATGAATTATGTTAATTACACATATCCTTTGTTGAAAACATTATCACCTTTTATATTATTTGTCAAATACTATTTACTAAAAGGTATTTATGCTATACTATTTATTATAGTTTATATTGACATATAAAATTACTTGTAATATTATTAAATAGTGTACTGTATTTTTTTGAAAAATGATGACATACCGCATTAAATATAGTACACTGTTCACAGAAAGGTGAATGATTATGCCGAAAACAACGAGAAACAAAAATAATATAAAACATGGAACCATAGAATTAGTTCTATTATTGCTTTTGCAAAAAGAACAAAAATATGGCTATCAGCTTTCTCAGGAACTTTCTGAATTTAGTGAGGGAAAGTATGAGCTTAAGGAGACCACCATGTATCCGACATTATATCGTCTCACACAAAATGGTTACCTAAGTTTTGAACAGGTCAAGGTGGGCATCAAAAGAACCAGAGTTTACTACCTTATTACTGATGCCGGTCGCGAATATCTGCAAAAAATCATTGATGAATACAATACAATAACACAGGCAATCAGTTTGATTATGCAGAAAACAGGAACCATATCCTGACTGAAATCTGATTTTTAATATATAAACACAACTACGGGCACTACAAAATATAAGAGGAAAAATTATGAAACATAAAAAAAATAAAGCACTTAAAAAATATCTCCATGATGTTAAAAAAGACTGTCATGGCAATTATAAATCAAAAAAACTATTTATAGAACAGTTAAAGGACTCTTTAACAACATATACAGAGGAAAATACAGACTATACATATGAAGATTTACAACTTACATTTGGAAATCCTCAGGAATTGAGCACTTTCTACGAAATACCTTCAATAGCTGCAACAGTCAAAAAAGCATTTCGTAGAGCAATTGCGTTTTCTATTATTATAGCCAGTGTATTTCTTATAGTACATACTGCTAAATACTTTTATGGTAAATGGGATTATTCAAGAGGATATGATATTGAAATACAGGGGGCTCCTGATGAGATTGACGATAATATAAATCCTTTTACCCATGAGACAGATCCACCTGCAATAAAAACTTACAATTTTGGAACTGACTATGCTAAATAAAACAGGAGTAGCTATATGATTACAGCACGACAGATAAAAAAAATAGTAAAACAAGCTTACCCTTTCAATAAATACCCTTTTGCTGAAAGGCGTAAATTACGCAGACTCCTTACTGATGAAATACTCAGTTATCTTGAAGAACACCATGATACTACATGTGATGATTTAAAAAAAATATTTATCAATGAAGAACTTGCTTTTTTATCTGACACACCAAAATTTCAGATTAACCTAAAAATTTTATTTTTGATTTTTATAATAATTGTTTTAATTTGTATAATTGTTATATTTATTGCTAATCAACTACATCCACCTATATATTATTATAAAATAAAATAAATGTGCTTAACACTTATTAGTTATAAAATATTTAACAAAAAGACCGTATATATCGTCACTTATATATGCGGTCTTTGTTAGTATATAACACTATCAAGGAAGTCCATTCTACCCTTTCAAAACAACCACCTTTTCCACAACCTTATCATTCTCAACAAGTTTAATCACAACTCCCTTATAAATACTGCCATTATCATCATTATCTTTGAGATAATCTTTTCCGTTTTTAATCAACAGCTCTTTGAGTTTCTTTTTATTTTCCTGTTTCACGACAACTGCCGTTGCCATATACCATTCTCCGTCAATTTTTTCTCCTGTTTTCTTATCATTATAAGTGTATTCTCCATCTTCAAGGCAGTCGAAAAAGTATCTTGTATTTTTAATATCATTATTTTTAGTACCTTTTAAAATAGACACCGAAGCATCCATGCTATCAGATTTTACCGAATTTTTATCCTCTTTAAGCTGTGCCGTCGTACTCCTATCATAGTCCGCATATCCTACGGACACATTCTTTATCGCCTTACCGCTCTTATCATCAACCTCACATTCATACATGACTACATTTGATGAGCCGTTATCCATATACTTTACCAATGATGCTTCGGCAATCTTTAAAGCCTGTTTGTTTGTCACATTCCCCTTAGCCCTGACTTTTATCTTGCCGCCCCATCCTTTTATTTCTTTACCATCTCCTGATAAATACTTTACTTCCTTATAATCCACACCACTCGATTTTACTTCAAAATTCTTTGCAAAATCCTGTGAAGCGAAATATTCTGCCGATATATCCGCAAAAGAAATATCAGCTTTTTCACTTTTGTTCTCGTTCTTTGAACATCCTGTAACTATGCCTATTATCAGAAAAAATACCAAGACCATAAATTTCTTTTTCATGCCAAGACCTCACTTTCACGCATAATCTATACCTTAACCATTCTGATTCCTCATCAATAATTCCACATCTGTTCCTGACAGCTTTATTCCAAGCACCAAAATTCCAAGTAATACACTGCCGGCTGCCTCAGCCGCTAATATCACGGCAAATATGATATTTTGATAAAAATATGCCCTTATTATATAAGCCGCTGCAACTGCCGCAATAAATACAAGCATTAGTATATTTCCGGCAAATTCAATAAGTATCATTTTACGGCTCCGTCCGTTCATCAGTTGTATTCCGAACTTGTCCTTATTTAATTCTATCTTTACCGTTATATTCAGCATAAATGAAAAAGCATTTGACACGGCTATCAATATAACAAACAAAAACAGTGTATTCACAAATTTTTCCGACTGATTTAAAAATGTAATTATCGCAGGTGTTGAATTTACACAATATCCGACATTCAGATGATTATCTCTTAAAATCTCATTAATCTTTTTCTGGACTGCAAGAACATCTGCATTACTGCTGTCCTCACTCATAACTATAGTTCCATTGTCAAAATTAAAATAATTCATCTGCATAAAAAATTTCTGGCTTGAATTATGTGCATCATCTTTTATGTCAAAAATTGGCATTATAATATAATAATCAAGCAGTTTCTTATTTCCACCTCTCTGCTCAAGTGTCCTGTCCGATATAAATTCTACATTTTCCTTTAAAAAACCTGTTATCTTTGCCTTTCCAAATCCTTTTATCCCGAATGTCTCTCCGAGCTTATAATATTTCTCATATTTATTTCCCAAAACTACAGGAAATGTCTTTTGTTCAAATTTATAAGTGAAATCTTTTTTATTAAATTTTCTTCCCTTATCAAGCTGATTAAGATAAATATCTGACGCATTTTTATCCATCTGACATACCGCTAGTGAAATAATTTTTCTGCCGTTTTCTGACTCCTCAGGCTCATCAGCAAAATCAACATCACCAAAGCTCTCCTGTGCAGAAGTTGTAAACAGTCTGTAATCAGAGTTCTTTAAATGCTTTTTTAATCCATCAAAATCCACATCTGCACTGACTGATGACATATCAGCCCTCATATACATAAAATCTTTTTGTTTATCAATCTGTGCTATCGCATTTCTCACATTTTTATAAAAATCAGGCTGATTTTCATAGTGTATTGTATTTTTATCATCATTATTTTGCAATGTATAAAACTTATATCCCATTTTTTCATTTTCAACCCACTTCTGGGTATCGATATTTACATAATATGTACCTATTTCAATAAACAAAACAAAAAATACTACAAACTGTACTACCAGCATGGCATCATGAAATCTTAACGCTCTAATGCGTCCGTATTTAAGTGTCCTGCATAAATTTATATAAGTAAATACTGTTCCTGTCAGAAATATCAATAAAAAAACTATGATTATCACCGATATATTCATTTTTTTAATTATCCCCAAAAATCTTGCAGCCATTGTGAGCAGTGAACCTGCCACACTTCCAGCCAACACCGCAGTCCCAAACTCCGATATAAGATTTATGGCTATCTGAAACTTTGATGCTCCCATTATCCTTCCGGCTTCGATAAAACTAAATCTGCAATGAAACCAATAACTGAAACCTATTATAAATGATATAAAAAATGAAACCGTAATCTCACCATATATCATTCTGACTTTCTCAGTTAAATAGCTGACTTCAAGATAATTTGAAATTATCATCAGCACGCACAAATCAAGAAGCATAACAACAAGAAACAATATAATACTTCCCTTAGGTAATTTATTTCTTATTTTCATCCACAATCTCTCCATCCCTGATTTCTATTATACGGTTACACTGTCCGGCTATCTTATTGTCATGCGTAACAATAATAACCGTTTTTCCGCTCTCATTCAGTTCTTTTAAAACTTTCATAACATTTCTTCCGTTCTCCTCGTCCAAAGCTCCTGTCGGCTCATCCGCAAGTATTATCTCCGACTCTTTCACTACTGCTCTTGCGATTGCGACTCTCTGTTTCTGACCTCCCGACAGTTGGTTAGGATAAGCCTTTATCTTACTTTCTATCTCAAAATATCTGAGTGTCTCAGTAACCTTTTTTCTTATCTCACTTTTCTTTCTTTTCTGATATTTAAGAGGTAATACAACATTCTGATATACATTTTTATCATCTATCAATCCGAAATACTGAACTATAAAACCAATCTTATTTTTGCGAAACTCCGTTGCAACACGCTCCTTAGAAAAATCCATTTTATTGTTTTTATAATAATATTCACCTCCGTCCGACCTCATCAGACTGCCAATTATATTTAACAAAGTAGATTTTCCCGAACCGCTTTTTCCTATTATTGCCACAAGCTCTCCCTCATCTATCTTAAGAGAAATATCCCTCAATGCAGCAACCTTTCCGTCACCCTTTCCAAAGTTTTTTGTAATATGCTCTAATCTTAATAATTCCATGCCTTTTCCCTCCCTTTTTATAAAGGCATATACATAGTAAAATTTGTCATACCATATATACGCCTTATATCCAAACTATAATTATCTCTATAATCTATCTTTATTCTATAGCTTCAAAATCACTGAGCAAGATATGCACTTAAATATTCATATTTCCATGCTGCCTCCGGAGAATTTGTCGTTGCATATTTTTTACTTTGAAAGAATTTCCTTTTTGAAACAACTTTAGTTTTTTCTTTTGTATTCGACAATACAGCTTTAAAATATGATTCACCTGCATCGAGCTCTGAATAGTGCACATTTCTTCCCTTTACAACTGATAAATATCCCCCTCTTCCATCACTTCCAATTTTGGCAGAAACCTGTGCTGCATGATAAGCAGATACCGATACCCCAAATGTTCCAAATAAAATAGCTAAACTCATTATTAAAACAGTTTTCCGAATTCCTCCTATCTTCTTCCTTTCTTTTAAATCAAATCTTGTATTCATAATTCTTTCCTCCATTCTATCCCCACTCCACTCTATAAGTCAAGGTTGTTTCGTTGGAGATTTTCAAAACAATCAACTTTTTCAGTCACCTTAAATTTTATTTTTTCCAGACACCACTCCTTAACCAACAGATAAATTTAAAATACACTACTTATCCTTCTTAACCATCTGCACAAGTCTCTTAGGCTTCTTTGGTTCAAAAAACATATAACAGCTTGCACTTGTTGCGTGTTTTACTGCTATACGTTCTAAAAATTCTTCAAGCTTTTTTTCAAACATCTTCTTCACCTCCTCTGTATATATTGTTCCGAAACAATTACACCTTAACATATTAAAAGCTTCTTGTGTAAAATCATGTCTAAATGGTCGTATTTTATGCTTAAATGGTCAAATTTTAATGAATTTTGTCAATTTACCGGTATTTTTACCACTGCTTTTACTGTATTTTTATCCTGTGTTATTGAAAAAGTGCCACTAAGTTTTTTAACATTTTCTTTCACACTGCTTAATCCAATTCCATGTACTTTAGACTCTTTTTTGCTACTCTTCTCAAAGTCAATTTTATCGCACCCCACACCATTAAGTACTTTTATATTTAAACTTTCAAATATATAAGAAATATTAATCTCAAAATATTTTTCTTCTGTCTGCGCTGTCGCCCTTATTGCATTATCCAATAGATTACCCAAAATCGAAGACATTAGTAAATTATCAATCTGTAACCCCTTTGGAATATTGATATTATATATCGGATGTATGCCCTGCCCCTGTGCATACATTAGTTTTGAATTTACTATCGCATCTATTCCAACATATCCACTTTCAACATATATTGACTGTCTTTTTAATTCACCTATCTCTTTATTCACAATCTCTGCTATATGCTTATACTGCTCTTTCTCCAATAATTCTCTCATATATATAAGCTGGTTTTTATAATCGTGCAGTCTTTTTCTCCACATATCAAAAGTTGTCCGTTCCTGTTCCAATGAGTTATACAAAATTTCACTATGTAATGCCACAAGTGCCATTTCTTCATCTTTGTTCCGATTATCTTCAAACATAAAAATGCTGAATATTACTAAAATATACATAAATATCAATATTGCCATCATAACCATTTGTAAGAAAGAAATTCCATCTTTTTTTAGACTGTCACTATACATATATAATGCTAACATTATTATTCCTGAAGACAAAAGTGTTATTATTACGACACTGCTTCGCCGTAATGCCCTTACATCTTTAAAGCATATTTTTATTGCAAATGCTAAAATAGCTTTAGATAAAAATACCAACACTATTCCAATAAGACGGTATTTTGTTTCCACTAAAAAAATGCTTAAAGGTTTTTGAAAAACATAAGCCACAATATATGATACTACATCTTCTAAAAACAGCATTGAAAGTATATCTACTATCTTTGCCAGAATTATTCTGTCATACTTTTTTCTATATGTAAAACACAATCCGATAAAGCTTATTGACTGTGCTATCAGAAATTTATTTACCGAAAAAATGGCAGCTCTATCCGCAAAGATTACAAATATAAACTGACTTATCACTGTCAACCCTGCAATTTTCTTCCTTCTTTTATCAAACCTTTCTCCCATAAAAGCACTTACAAATACAATCGAAAAAAATGGCTCCATCAACGATGAAACCAAGTTTAATAAATCACACCAATTATTTATAGTCATCGTCTATCCCCCCAATAATCTATCACAATCTTTTCAACTTCTGTCTTTTTTCGTCTTGATATTTGAAATATTTTATCCTGTTCAAGACCTATATCTCCTTTACTCATAAATCTTATATGCCTTAATCCCACTACACACCCACTATTTACCTGAACAAATGCGTCATCTTTTTCTTCTACTATTGTTCTTAGTTCTTTAATTTTATATTTAGTAAAAAAAACACACCCGTCTGCCAGATACACATTGCACCTTCTGTTTTCCATCTGATAATACAATATTTCACTTGTTTTAATATGATAATTTCCGTCAATCGCTTTTATTAGAATATACTCATTCTTTTTTGTATCAACATTGTTGCAGGCAGCAATAAGAGCATACAATAATTCTTCCTTTATAAATTCTTTTCTTATGTATCTAAGTGGTGAAAATTCAAATGAACTGTAAACATATTCATCATGTCCAGTAAGAAAGATAATTACAATATCCAGCTTATTTTGCCTTATGTATTTTGCTATATCAAGACCTGACATCTTAGGCATATCTACATCAATTATCAGTATATCACTCTCAAGTTCACGATTATTTATTCTTTCCATCAGATAATCCGTATCAGTATATGTTATCACTTCTACAGGATATGGCAGTCTTGTTTTTATTCTCTCTATTTCATCTTGCGTTCTTTGTAAGCTTTCAACTTCATCATCACAAAGTATTATATTAACCATTACCTCTCCTCTTTTACACTTAAATTTAAAATTTCTATCAATTTTTGAATTATAAACATAAACAACACACAGATGTTAAATATTACTGCCCATGCCACACTTTTAATTTTAAAATAAATCCCCATAAATATTAAAGCAATATCAACAATTATGATTATATTTACTATTTTTTTATTATAATTTTTATCTTTTAATGCTGGCATAAACAGACATATTATCGACATTATAAACCATATAAGCAATATTCTATTTTCATATAATTTATATATTTTACATCCCAAAAACATAATTGCCAAATACATACTTATTGATATCGTCATGCACACATATTTATTTTTAAAATGAAAACCGCCCAGATTTCTTCTAAGCATTATAAAAAATATAATAAACATAACAAAGCTCTGAATATTACGAGTAAATATACTTATGAGAAATGTTATCACAAGCAACATTGCATTATACAATATAACTTGTATTGCATATTCATATACATCCCTTTTCTTATAATCCATGAGCAATTTGTTCCTGTACGCCCAAATCACAAAATCATCAACCAAATATTCAATCATAATAATCCTCATTTCTGAATAATTTCCTGCTAGATAAATACCATATAAGTTATTTATTCCCGCAAAAAAATAAATAATTGTAAATTTCTATAACTTTTTATTTATTGGATATTATATTACATTCACATGATAATTTGTAAAATCATGCTTAAATGGTCGATTTTAATGCCTAAATGGTTATTTTACCGTCCATCTATCAACACCTCTTTACCTTTAAACGCAAAACCGTAATGATGGATATTTTCTTTATCTACTCCACGATTTATCAGCTCTGCATCATAGTTTTTTTCCTCTATCTGTTTTAAAGCAGCTTCTACAGTTTCTTCAAGTGAATTTTCTTTTCTTGGATTTATCACCTTAAACTCTATAACAATCCCCGGATATTTTTTACTCTGTTTATCTTTTGGTTCAAGCATTATATCATAGCGTCCGAAACCGCTCTCACGGTTTGAAGTTATGATATAGTTTTCTGACTGGTCTACCATAAGTCCTAAAACAAATCCATGGAAAAAGTTTTCAGGTGCTTTTTTCTCAGATGTATGTTTTCCTGAGTCAAATGAACTGAATGTCCGTAATGCTACATCATTCATATACTCATTCATGCTTTCTATATCTCCGGTTATAAGTGCCTTTATGAATTCATTTGTCTCACTTTTTGCCGGACTAAACCATCTGAGTATCATATCCTCAAACATAACCTGTATTTCCAAATTTGTAAGTGCAAGTGTATATCTGCGTGCTTTCCTGCGATTTCCAACAAGCGGTTCTGCTGATACCACTTTGAGATACCCACTTGCCAGCATAAGACTCCATATGGCATCTTCTGAATAATCAAGTTCTGAAAATACTATCTGTTCATCTATCGGTACATTGATTGTTTCTCCTTTAAGAAGCATTTCCATCATCGTTTTTATATATGAACTGCCTGTTTTTACTAAACTATTTATCAATCCATTTGAACTTGAGTCTGCCCAATATGTCTTAAAAGTTTTAAATTTTAATAAATTTATTATCGACCACGGATTGTAAATATCTTTTTTATCTCCAAAAGTAAATCCGTCATACCACTTTTTAACTTCTCCTTTTTTATCTGAAATTCCATGTTCATCAAGTGCATTAAACACTTCTTCTTCCGTAAATCCAAATACCGTCTCGTATTGATTTGATGTAGTTGTAACAACTACAAGATTATTCAAATCAGAAAAAATACTTTCCTTTGACACCCTCGTTATACCTGTCATTATCGCTCTTTCAAGATACGGATTTGATTTAAATACTGCATTAAACATACTCCTTGTAAATGCAACAAGTTCTTCCCAATATCCATTTACATATGCTTCCTGCATAGGCGTATCATATTCATCAAGAAGTATAATTACTTTCTTTCCATAATATCTGCTCAAATAATTTGAAAGGTCAACTATTGCTTCCTGTGCAATAACATCGCTCATATCATAACTTATATTATTAAAATTTTCTTTTTCCTTGTCCGTAAGACCGTCCCATTTTCCGATAAAAGCATACTCCTGATATAAATCAAAAATTATCTTTTTTATCTTCTCTATTGTCTCTTTATAAGTTGTCTGCTTTATTTTTGCGAAACTAAAAAATATCACCGGATATGTTCCCTGAATTTCACGATACTTCTCATCTTCCCATATCTCAAGTCCTTCAAACAACTCTCCTCTGTCTGCATATTTATTTGAGAAAAAACATTTTAACATACTCATATTTAATGTTTTTCCAAAACGGCGTGGTCTGGTTATAAGAGTGACCTCATCTTCATTTTCCCACCATTCCTTTATAAAACTCGTTTTGTCTACATAAAAACAGTTACGCTGTATCATTTTTTCAAAGTCCTGATTTCCTATACTTACCGTTCTTGCCATATAATCCTCCTTCTCATTATCTCTTATAACCAGATAATGGTAATTACGAAACTAATTATATGTTATGCTAATTACACAGACTATGATAGTTTCGCAAATATCTATACAAACAAATAACATTTCAGCAATCCACAACATTAGTTATATAGCAATATAGTAACATTGAAGATTAATAAAGTAAAGCGGAAACAGGCAGTATAGTAAAGCGGACATTCGCAATCCGCTTTGCTACCTGCTCATAACACTAATGCAAAATGCACATCAAACATAATATGCCTGATGTGCACTACTCCTATTTTACTATCTTATAATATGCCCTCGATGTCACCTTAAATACAAGATAATAGATAACGGCAAATACTATTATCGTGGCTGCCAGACATCCTGCAAACAATTTTTCATTATTAAGATTTAGCATTTTAAGAATTCTGTTTACCATCGGAAATGCCGCTGTCACATGAACTGCTGCCGCAAATATCGGAAGAACAAATACTATCCTTATCTGTGATTTTATCGTATCTTTTACTTCCCTGCTGCTCATTCCGACCTTTTCAAGTATCTGGTAACGCTCTCTGTCGTCATATCCCTCTGTAATCTGTTTGTAGAATATTATCATTACCGTCACCATCAAAAACATTGTTCCGAGGAAAATTCCAAGGAAGAAAAGTCCACCATATAAAAGATAAAAATTCTGCTCATTTTCCTGTCTGCTCTCAACCCAATATGACGAAATTTCCTTTTTGTCATTTTTATTTTCCTTAAAATACTTCTTGACTGCATTGTCTATCTTTTTATAAGCCGCTGCTTTCTGCTTTTTATTTCCGGATTTAAAATCAAACCTGATTTTATTTGTATAGTAATTTGCCCCCTTTCCAAGCATTTTTTCCTGCACATCATATAATTCCTGCACACTTTCATCATTATCAAGAATTATATATCCCAATCCATTAAGTGTGCTTATCACATATAAATCATTATCTTCCGTATGTTCAAAGCTTTTATTAACTTTATAATTCTTACCAAATATTTTTATATCTTTTTTATCGTATTTTTTATTTAAAACAACTACTGCCTCACCCTTTGAAATGTTCCCTATTTTATCTTTAAAATTATTATCTATTTTGATGAAATCATCTTTTGAAAGTATATAAAAGAGATATGAATTCTGATATGATAAATGTTCTTTATCAGTTGTAAAGCCATCTCCCTTTTGGCCTACAAAAACTGATAAATACGAAAACGCTTTTTTATTTTTTACTTCCGCACTATCAATTTCATCAAATATGGCTTTTTCTATTTCACTGCTTTTGTCAATTACACTGTTATAGTCAACCGTGACACATACATCATTAGGATACCTTGCCATAAGTTCATCCTGTATTCCGACATACATACTCACCGTAGTTGATATTACTACAAGCACCATTGTTGAAAGAATACATATACTTGCAAGTCCTGCCGCATTCTGTTTCATTCTGTAAAGCATACCTGAAACTGCCATAAAATGTCTCTTATTATAATAAAACTTTTTATTGTTTCTAAGTAATTTTAACAATGCGATACTTCCCGCCGTAAATAACGCAAATGTTCCGATTATAACCAGCAGCACGGCAACAAAGAAAAGCGTAAGTACATTAAGCGGATTCTCAGTTGTTATCGCTATATAATAAGCTATTGCAAGGCATACTACTCCAACTATTGTCATAAAAATCTTTGTTTTTGGTTCTCTCTCACCTACATTTGTGCCACGAAGAAGTTCAATAGGATTTGCCAGTTTTATCTGCATAAAATTGTATAAAAATGTCAGCAAAAATAATATTCCAAATGAAACTACACATAAAATAATTCCATGTATATTAACAAAAAATTCTACTGTCTTGTGTATGCCTATAATTCCATATAAGACCATAAGGATAAATTTAGAAAATGCTATTCCCACGATAATTCCACATACCAGAGAGATTATTGCAGAATAAATAGTTTCTACAAAAAGAACCTTTGATAAATGTCTTTTTTCCATTCCGAGAATATTGTAAACACCTATTTCTTTTTTCCTTCTTTTGATGATGAAACTGTTTGTGTAAAACAAAAATATATATGAAAATATTACTATAATTCCGACACCAAGTCTGAATATGGTTGCAAGACTGTCCGCCCCCATTATTTTATTAAGTCCTTTATTGTCACTTAAAAATGACATCATATAGAGCATTGCAACCGTAATTATACTTGAAATTATATATGGTATATAAAACGGTTTGTTATTAGACAGATTTGTCTTTGCCAGTTTAAAATATAATTTACCCATCTGTGATTACTCCCTTTTTTAAGTCTTAATCGTTCACTTTGTCTCCTCCGGTTGTAAGTACCGTCAGCGTATCAGAAATCTTTGCATAAAGCTCCTCATTTGACAGACCACCTCTGAATATCTGATGAAATACTTCACCGTCTTTTATAAATAAAATCCTGTTTGCATGGCTTGCCGCCTTTGTGCTGTGCGTTACCATAACTATCGTCTGACCGTTTTCGTTTATCTCATTAAAAAGTCCTAATAGATCATCTGTTGCCTTTGAATCAAGTGCCCCTGTCGGCTCATCAGCAAGTATAAGTTCCGGCTCTGTTATAAGTGCCCTCGCCACTGCCGCCCTCTGTTTCTGTCCGCCGGAAACCTCATACGGATATTTCTCAATTATCTGTTCGATACCAAGCATTTTTGCTATCGGACGAAGTTTAGTTTCCATCTCATTATGTTTCTTTCCCGCAAGCACGAGCGGAAGATATATATTGTCTTTAAGTGAGAAATTGTCTAGCAGGTTAAAATCCTGAAAAACAAAGCCTAGATGCTCCCTCCTAAATGCAGAAATTTCCTTTTCCTTGACCTTTGAAAGATTTACTCCGTTTAAAAGCACATTGCCGGCTGTAGGTTTATCAAGTGCCGCCAAAATATTTAACAATGTTGTTTTTCCTGAACCTGACTCTCCCATAACTGCAACATACTCACCTTTGTCTACGGAGAAATTGATATTCTTAAGTGCCTGAACCTGATTGCCCCCAAATCTTGTAGTGTAAACTTTCTTTAAATTAGAAACTGATAATATTTCCATGACTTCCACCTTTCTTATAACAAAGCTTTTTAAACATTTGCGAAATTATCATAATCCGCAAGTCAAACTGATATTCGCAATTCGCATGACTTGCATTGCTTTCTGTTCTGATATTATCCTAACAAAAAAGAGAAATGTCTGCTATCGAAACAGCTTACATTTCTCTTTTATTTCTTACATTTTTGTAAGATACACTCTCACTTTTGTCCCTTTTTTCTCCTCCGACTCTATCTCCAATCGGTGTCCGAGTTTATCTGCTGCCTGTTTGCACAGATAAAGTCCGATACCGGTTGATGTTTTATTTTCGTGTCCGTTATAACCTGTATATCCTTTCTCAAACACTCTCGGTATGTCCTCTGCACTTATGCCTATGCCCTCATCTGCAATCTCAACAAAAATTATCCTGCTTTTACTTTCTTTTTCAACTCTTTTTTCAATTCTGTCAAAAACATTTTCACAATTTTTATATTTTAGTTCTTCTTTATCAACATTATTTAACGCATCTGTTTTTAATGTGTTCATTCCGATACTAATTGTTATGCTTCCAGACTTGGTGTATTTAACCGCATTTGATAAAAGCTGCTCTATTATAAATCCAAGCCATTTTTCATCACTCACCACTGTTATGTCAGTCCCATCATAATTCATGGCAAGTTTTTTTCTTATAAATATCTTTGCATATTTTCTTATCGACTCTCTTATCACTTTGTCCAGTTTTACTTTTTCAAGTACAAAATCATTTGTTTCTGATTGCACACGCTGGTATTGAAGTGCCATTTCCGTGTATTGTTCTATCTGAAAAAGTTCATTTGACAATTCTTTTTTTATTTCACCAAAACCCAGATATATCTTTTCTAATTCATCCTCTTTGTTATCTGTATCTATATATTCAGTGTCTAATCCGGTGGCATTTATACTTTCTTTATATTCATTCTTTAATTCGACAGCATTTATATTTTCTGCATATTCAGTATCTAATCCGACAGCATTTATATTTTCTTCACTTTTATTTTCATTATCGGCTGCAAATTCAGATATATCAGTCTGCAATAAAAGACGCATTGCTGCTATCGGTGTCTTTATCTGATGCACCCACATCCCGTAATATTGCAGCATTTCACTGTCTGCCTTATCTTTGTCGGCTTTTATCTCTTTGCGGCTTATTATCTGATTTTCTATAATTTCCTGATACAACTGCTCTACGCTGTCTGAAGTCTCAGGCATATCCGACTGCTCATCAATGTCAAGCATTGATGTTCTTTTAAGCTTATTATATTTGATAAGATAATTTATAAAGCCAATGAAAAAGACTACTATAAACACCATACTTTCAAGAATAATTCCATATATACAGTCATTTTGTTTCATTCCTGAAAGCCGCATAAATACCATTTGAAATAATATAAGGACTGCACAAAAAACAACCCATAATACATTTGTCTTTATATATGATACAAATATCTTCATAATATTTTCCATTCTAATCTGGTACAGTGAATAATTGATACATTGAATACACCTGCACTTTCGATAGCACATTCATGCTCAATTTATCAAAGATTTAATTTTTATTGCACCAGTTTATATCCAAGACCCTTTTTTGTCATTATAAAATCTTCAAGACCGATTTCCTTAAGTTTTTTTCTAAGCCTGTTCACATTGACTGAAAGCGTATTTTCATCTATATAATCATCACTCTCCCAGATTTTTGCCATAAGGTCATCTCTTGATACTATCTTTTCCTTATTTTCCATAAGTGTCTGCAAAATCTTAAGCTCATTTTTTGTAAGCTCTATTTGTTCATCTTTATAATTAAGCGTCGCATCTGTAAGATTTAGTATCGCATCCTTGTGTGATATGACACTGCTGCCTACTGAAAAGTCATAACTTCTTCTTATAAGTGCCTGTATCTTTACCGTGAGTACCTCAAGGTCAAACGGCTTTGCAATAAAATCATCCGCCCCCATATTCATAGCCATAACTATGTTCATGTTATCGGATGCCGATGATAAAAACATAATTGGAAGTTTGGAGACTCTCCGTATCTCGCTGCACCAGTGATAACCATTGTAAAATGGAAGTTTTATATCCATAAGAACAATGTGCGGTGAATAATCGGTAAATTCTCCCATAACATTTGACAAATCCGCTGCTATATGTACATCATACTGCCACTGTTCCAAATGTTTTTTAACCGTCCCTGCTATAATATCATCATCTTCAACAATCATTACTCTATACATTTTTTAAGACCTTCTAAAACATCTTCATAATGCTCCATAAATACTCTGTGATGCTTCATTGCAAAATCAACATCCCCATTTTTGACTGACTGCTCAATATCCGCAGCCTCCTCATGGAGTTTTTGAGCACCTATTGTAAGACTTGTTCCCTTGACCGCATGAACTTCAATCTGGTAATCTTTCCAATTTTGATTTTTAAAATTCTTCTCAATAGAAGCTGTCATCTCCCCCTCGACAAACTCCCCGACAACCTCCTCAAAAAGTTCCTCGTCATCTCCACAGTACATAATACCGGTTTCAATGTCAATCTCCGGAAGTATGCTTTCAATCTTTTCGATAAATGTCATAATTTTTTCCTCCTGTCACTTAATTATCATACTGTTGTTATATTTTTATCAGCTCAGCAATCAATAAATGCTCAACTGTATTTCTCAATTTTAATCGTTCCCCCATATGTAAAAAGAGTGTGGCAAAACCACACTCTTTTTATATTAACCGCAATCAATAAAAAAATCAACTTCTTATATCATTTTATCTACTTCACCAAGCACTTCATCCATAATATCCATCGCTGCCCTGAGTTCATCCTCTTTTATGATAAGCGGAGGTGCCACGATTATGCAATTTTCATGTGAATATGTAGAAAATCCTTTTTTCTTAAGTGAACCGATTATCTTACCCATTGTATTGTCCGGGTCTGAGTTGTACTCAACAAGCGGTTCTTTTGTTGCCTTGTCCTTTACAAGTTCAAGTGCTGAGAACAGTCCCTTGTAACGGACATCTCCCACACATGGATGCTTTCTCTTTAATTCCTCAAGAATTTCTCCGAGTATCTTGCCCATTGCCTTTGAATTTTCAACAAGTTTTTCTTCTTTATATACATCAAGTGTTGCAACACCTGCCGCACATGAAAGCGGATGTCCTGAATATGTAAGTCCACAGAGAAGTTTGTGGTCATCAAAATATTCTGCAATCTTCTTTGACACGATTACACCTCCGAGCGGTGCATATCCGCAGGTTACACCTTTTGCAAATGATACAAGGTCAGGTTTTACATCCCAGTTCTGGAATGCAAAATACTCTCCCGTTCTGCCCCAGCCCATCATGACTTCATCACATATCATCATTATTCCAAACTCGTCACATATATCTCTTATTCCCTGAAGATAACCGTCAGGAGGAATGATACATCCGTTTGAACCGGTAATTGTCTCACATTCGATAGCTGCTACCGTTTCAGGATTTTCATAGATTATCTGCTCTCTGAGTTTTGCAAGATAATATTTTGTTGCCTCTGCTTCTGACTTAAATTCTATAGGCTCTCTGTAGATATACGGGTCGAAGAATTTAATATATCCAGATACGCCGTTTGTCTCACAGTTAAATCTTCTAGGTTCACCTGTAAGATTTCCTGCACCCATTGTTGAACCGTGATATGAACGATAGCGGCTGAACACCTTATTTCTTCCCGTATAAAGCCTTGCTATCTTCAATGCATTTTCATTTGCATCTGCACCGCCTAATGTAAAGAATACTTTTCCCATATTATCAGGTGCAAGCTCAATAATCTTTCTTGCAAGCTCTGATTTTACATCAACGGCATAACCAGGTCCGATAAACGGCAGTTTGTGAGCCTGCTCTGCTATTGCATCTGCGACTTTCTCATTGCCATAACCAATATTTAAGTTTACAAGCTGTGAACTCATATCATAATATTTATTGCCGTCGGCATCATAAAAATAAATTCCCTCAGCTTTTGTAACTACCATCGGGTCAAGTGTTCCCTGAACACTCCATGAATGTAATACATGCTCTTTATCTAATGATTTAATCTCTTCCTTTGTCATATCTCTCATAATATACCTCTTTTCTGCACAAATCTTGTACCCTTAACTTTTATTTCCACAAAGCATCATATATTTTTAATACATCATCTTTTGTAACATCTTTAATTGTATTTCCGGGACTTCCGCTTGCCAGTGCATCATCCGCCATCTTATCAACAGATGCGAAGAATTTTTCCCTGTCAACTCCATATTCCTCAAGTGTAGGAATTTCACAGACTTTACAGATATTTTCAACAGCATCCAGAAACTTTTCTGCCGCTTCTTTGTCACTGTCCGTCTCTGCCGCAACCTTAATGGCTCTGCCAAGGTCTGCAAATCTTTCGTATGCTCCGTCAAGTGCAAATGAAAAACATTCTTTCATAAGCATTGCATTTGACATTCCATGCGGCACATGAAACAATGCACCTATAGGTCTGCTCATTCCATGAACTATCGTAACTGATGAGTTGTTAATAACAACCCCTGCCTCAAGTGCCGCAAGTGCCATCTGCTCTCTTGCTTCTTCGTTACTTCCGTCATTGTATGCAATCGGAAGATATTTGAAAATCCTCTTTACTGCAGATACTGCAAATGTGTCCGTAAGCAGCTGAGCCTTTCTTGAAGTGTAACCCTCTATCGCATGGGTGAGTGCATCGAGTCCCGGTGCCGCTGTCACCGATTTAGGTGAGGTCAGTGTAAATGTATAATCAATAATCGCAACATCAGGCATAAGCACCGGCCCTTTGAGAAGCATTTTTATATCTTTCTCACTGTCTGTGATAATAGTAAACCATGTCGCTTCTGAACCTGTTCCCGCTGTAGTCGGAATAGCTATCATCGGCGGTACTTCATTTGTAATAATCTTTCCCATATAATCAGGAATTTTTCCTGGGTTTGTGACAAGTGCTGCAATAGCCTTCATTGAGTCAAGCGGACTGCCACCGCCAAGTCCTATAAGAAAATCGCAATTTTCTTCTTTATAAACTTTTAAGCCGCCCTCAATCATCACATCAGTAGGCTCTCCGGTTATATCTGTATAAATGGCATATTCTATCGACAATTCATCAAGAATTTTTGTTACTTTTGCGACATTCCCGACTTTCTCCATAACTTTACCGGAAACGATAAGTGCTTTCTTTCCGGCTTTCTTAAAAACATCTTTTGCATCATTTAATGCTCCGGCACCTGAAATAATCTGCTTAGGCATAACAAAATTACTGCTCATCTTATCCCTCCATTCATTTATTCTACATTTAAAAAGCAGACAACTAAGGCATTTATCGTTACTCTACCGCCTTTGGTCGTCTGCTTTGTTTTTGTTGAACATATAATATCATCATGTAAGATAGTTTCATATAGCCATAATATACAAAGTATTTTGCACCGATTTGTTCACTATGGACAAATCATTTTTTCACCTTCAAAATCAACACTGCCTGCCACATCAGACCTCAATCATCCCAGATAATGCATTATCTTAAATGCAAGCCGCAGATTAAACTGTACCGTCACATCTTTAAGGTCTATATTCATTATCTCCTCTATTCTTTTTATGCGATACTTCACGGTATTTCTATGCACATAAAGAGCGTCCGTTGCCGCCGCTATATTGCAGCCCTGTTCCAGAAAAACCTCCAATGTGTGAACCATGTCACTCCCATTTTCATCGTCATATTGCATAATTGCTCCAAGTGTCTCCGTCAAAAGATTGCGAAGCACCTTATCATCGGACAGATTAAAAAATATCCTGTATATTCCTATCTCATCATAATATCTGAGATTTCCCGTCCCACCATCTGTCTTTATAACTTTGTTCGCTTTTCTCGCTTCTGTAACACTCTTTTTAATAGAATCTGCTCCAATAAATACTTTTCCTATTCCCATGCTTACAGAGACATTTTTTCTGCTGTATCTGAGATTTTCCTCAATTTCCTTTCTCTTCTGACGCATCAGCTTATGAACCTTATCACCGGCTTCAAGCTCGATAACCGCCGCTACTCCATCTTCCTCTTTCAGGTAAAGAAGCTGGTTCTGCCTGACAAACGACATTCTGACTGCCCTCAAAAGCTGTTCCGATATATCGTCATTTTTTGAATTAATGGAACTATTTTCATTCTTGCTTTCACCGTTTTCATTAACCTTCTCAACAGATTTTGTCTGACTGCTGTTATCTTCCGCCTCAACACTCACATAAACGGCGATATGCTTCTTCTCTGCATTATATTTAAAAAGCTCTATTCTCTCCAATGCTTTCTTTTCATCTTCATAAAGAAGTTCCGTCATAAATTTTTCAACGGATTTGTTTGTCTCCTCTTTACTATATTTATCATAATAAATCTGTGAAATTATCTCCGAAACATGAATTTCATAAGGTAGTGACAGCAGCGGAAGATTAAGCTCATTGGCAAGCTCAATAATATCATCCGTCACTTCCTTAATATATGGTCCAACCTCAAGCACAACACCAGCCACCTGTTTTTTTGACAGCTCACATATTGCTTCTGTCAGATCCCTTTTCACATCACGAAAAGCAACACCACTCACAAAAATGAGTTCTCCTCTCTTGACCCAGTCCTGTGCCTCTACTATCTCAACGACATGAGCACCCGAAATCTCCCTGCCAAGAATAGACTTGCCTGCAAGAAGCTTTGCCTTTTCCAGTCCCTTAAGTTGAAATAATTCATCGTATGTCATTCTTTACTGTCCTCCATGCATCAACTTACTTAAATTTTTCTGTCTATTCCTTATTCATAAAACGATCCCATTCCTGCGTATCGTGATTTGCTTTCACTACAAGCAGATACGAAAATTCCTCATATTCTATCTCAAACTCATAAACATTTTCACCCGAAATTTCATCCCTCTTAACCGTTGCTTCAAGCATATATTTATCTGCAAGCAGGTCAAATGTCTCCTGATACTTATCTACTGGAATTATCTCGTCAGGTATCTCCCTCTGGAACACACCATCGGCATTGTAAACTTTCACTCCCTCTTTAACAAATGAAGTAACTACTCCGTCCTGAAGCTTCAATACAAGGTCATTTGTACGCATCTCACGAATATCCCTGTTACAGGAATTGTCAGCAGCTATCATAACATTGTCAAGATATAAAAATACATGACCGCTTTTAATCTCTATCCCACTTATATGAGCCTCGTCAAAATTAAACTTTTCAAATTCATCAACTGTTCTAAAATTCATCGTATTTCCTCACTTCCTTATATTATGTACTCCCGGTATCTTCTGAACGAAAAGTTTCGAGAGTACATATATTATCTGAAAAAGGGACACCCAAAAGATGTCCCTCTGTCTATACACTATGTATATAGCACTCAGTCTATTTATAATCATCAAGATGAACAACAACATCTCCGAGGTCAATAGAGTTTCCACCAACTGAAGCTGTAGACACCTCTTCTTCATCCTCTGATTCATCCTCGCTGAATTCAATGTTTATATCGCCGTTGTCAATCATAGACTGGAAAGCCTCAACTGCTGTCTGTGCAATATCGTCATCCTCGATAGGTTCAAAATTAGGATCTCCGTCCTCATCCTCAAAATATCTAAAGATAAGCACCTCTCCCTGACCGCTCTCAATAGCTTCCTCATCCTGTTCCATAGGCATAAGCACGGCAAATTCATAATCAGGATACTGCTCCTCAAGCTGAAAAACAGCCATAACTGCTGCTTCTACTTCGTTTCCCTCCTCATCATTGAGAGTGATAACTGCTACTTCCTCACCATTGTTGTTAAAAAATAAGTTTGCATTTCTATCGTTCATAATAATCTCCATTTCTTCACTTTTTATAAATAGTCCCTTGCATCACAATGTTAAACTATATCAGAAGTATATCATATATGCATGGCGAAAAACAATAAAATACTGATTATTTAATGAAATTTAGTAACAGTTCAGACATAAAAATATAATCGGCAATATCTAAGCCTGCTCATTGTATTGCTGATTATATTATGTATCATCCTATTTATTCATTATTTTTTCTTCTAAGCTCATCACGCTGCTTTTCTGCAATAAACTTTTCAATACCAAATGGCTTCCTAAGGCTCTTGCATCCGACAACAATCCTGCCGTCCTCAAGGCTCTCCTCCCTGACAACCTCTCCTATAAATACCATCGGAATACGCTCCTTACCACCATGATAAAAAACTGCTTTTATCTGCTGCCCTACCCAGCCGACAATTCCATCTATTTCCTCACTTCTTATAACAAGCGAAAATCCGCCTATACTTACATCCTTAAGTATAGCTTCCGTAGTCACATTGATGCTCGCTAACTGTGCGTTGACATAACTCCCCACATATACTCTGAAATCATCTCTCCTGTTTACCTGAATACCCTCTTTATCACAAAGGACTATATGATATTTTTTATTGTCGAGCATCGTTATCCCTACCTCGACATTTATATACTTCTCCGGTAATGGTTCAGTTTCGACAACTATATTCTTAATAATATCATTATTTGAAAAATTTAAAATCTTATCATCATGCTTAATCGGCTCAACGATTATATGACCTTCACCTGCCTGGACAATGCTCGTATCAAACTCAAGTGTATTAAGACCTGCACTTGCTGTCAGATGAACTTTTGCACCACTCTGCATCTCACTTAATTTTTTTCCCATCTCTCGTTCCTCTCTAAAGTCGTTTTCCCCCCATCAATACAATTTTAAACCAGCACAAATATTTGTCAATAATTTATGCCGACTTTACACAAACTTTTTTCGGAACGATACTATCGGTTAATCTATGTCTGTGATGCGACTGATGGAATAAAATTAAACAGATGCAAAATAAAGGTACACATCATCAAGTGTCGGCAATGTTTCTGCAAGTTTAAAAATATTTCCGTCAAATTTTTCTCCAATAACCCTGATACTTATACCCTCCTGACACTGACGCATATTGCTTACCACATAATCCTCCTGTATCTTTTCAATCTCACCGGGCTTACATACAAATTCCCTCACATATGGTTTCACATCGTCAAGCCAGACCTCCGGAGTTTTACACCCTACTAACTGTCCTTTTTTCATAAGTACGATTTCATCGGCTACACACTCTACATCGCTTATAATATGCGTCGCAAGTATAACAATCCTGTCAAGAGCCTCCTTTGCTATAAGATTTCTCATGGCAATACGCTCATTCGGGTCAAGTCCCGCAGTCGGTTCATCAAGAATAAGCAATGATGGATTTCCGAGAACAGCCTGTGCAAACAACAGCCTCCGTTTCATACCACCTGAAAGCTGTGAAAATTTCTTTTTCATATGTTCCTCTAAATGCACCTGTCTCAGTAAGCGTAATATCTGCTCTTTCACCGAAGGTTCTTTTAACGACAACCCCTTTAGGACAGCCATATACTCCATAAATTCCTGTACTCTCATACCGGGATACCATCTTCAAAATACTGCTCTGTATAACCGATAATGCTGTCATGCAACTGAGCCTTTTGCTCAGATTTTTTATTATCCGTACTTTTCCTGCTGCCAAAGTTTATCTTAACCACGACACACACTAATGCAATTACAACAATACCAACTGCCACAAACAAAAATTTATTATTTTTTCCCGTTCTGTTTTTCAACTTTATACTCATCCACCTGTGCATTTAACTCTTTTACTAGTCGCTCTGACTTCTTTGTTATTTTTAATTTTATCTCATTATACATCTTTTTGCCGAAATCTGCTTTTTGCCAACAGTCCTGATACATTTCTAGTAATTTTGTATAAACCGACAACTCTTTCTTTAAATCGCTGTAATCTGGATTAAATCCAGCAATAGCCGACTTTACCCTAAGTTTTGATGAAAGACACTTCTTTTTATGTACCCTCATATCTGTTGCTTTTGCACCTTTCAGCTGAAAAGTTCCATCACTAAGACCAATCGCCGCTGGCTGATATATAATACCGTTTTTCACTTTATCCTCATCCACAAATCCGTCTGCATCAGTGAGTTTTGATTTGTCATCTTCACCCCATAACAGGATATTTGCAAGGTCATCATCAGTACGCAATGCCTTAAGAAGCAATAATGCCTTATCTTTCTTATCAGAATTTGCACATACAGCAGTTCCAATACCTATATCATTTGAAACTACAAATTTTCTTTTCTTATATACCATATCTGCATTGCCGCTGTCATCCGTAACATTAAACATCATTGCAAACTTACCTGTGTCATACTGTTTTGTCTCATTATCATCTGTCACACTGTAATCATCCATACCATGTTTAATATACTTCTTAAGATAACATTTATGCAAAAATGATAAATACTCATAAAATCCTTTCGTATTAAAAGGATTAGTTATCTCCCCTGTTTTCACATTATAAAATAGTCCGTCTTTATATGTATAAACTTCTCTTGAAGTCATATCCTGAAAAGAATTTATTGATGGAAAACCTAAAATCTTAGCAGCATCTTCCTTAAGCTTAAGTCTGTCCATTATGCTAAGTAACCCTGCCCATGTTCCATTCCATGACTCTATCTTATCCTGAGATATATACTTTTTATTAAAACCAATCACATTTGATGGTGTATATGACATATTTTCATTTGGCAGAAAATAGTTCTTATTATCAATCTTTGCACAGTCCCATATTTCCTTATCGTAAAGCTTATATACTGCATTGCCATCAGATGATACAAGCCACTTTTCCAAAGGATAAAAATATCCTTTCCTGATAAATTCTGTCATCTCGCCGGGATAATCTTCATATTCCCACCCACAAAATGCAATATCCGTCTTTTTTTCTTTGATTGTTTTCTCCAATGCACTATGATATTCTTTCGGACTGTTTTTTACATAATCATTTTTAAGATAATTAAATCTGACAGAAACATCATAACCTTTCTTATACAATGCTTCATTTAGCTTTTTTACATTATCTTCAGGTACTTTTGCCCCCTCCTCAAGAGTCCACACAACCTCATTGTCTGATGTCTTTTTATCAGACTTCAAAGGGGCTGTCTTGCTGCCAGCCCCACTTGAATTACATGAAGTTAAAATAAGTGCAGATATTAAAAAAACTGCTGCTAATTTCTTTTTCATATATTAATTACTCCTCTTTAATATGCAACTGCTGTATGCCCTGTGCCAGTCGAACCCGCATAACTTGCATAATGTGATGATGAAACACTAAGGCTTATTCCATTATTAACGGCTTTAAACCCAACTTGCGCAATTGAACTATAACTCAATTTACTACTTGTTACAGGTTTTTTCTGTTTACCATTAACAGCACATATATAAGTTGATGTAACTTTAACTTTTATCCATCCATCATTACCTGTAGTTCCAGAAGCACTCGTTCTAGTTATTTCACTATTACAAAATACATTCTTTTCAGAAAGATGTATAATCGTTGATTTAGTCTTTGCACACCCATACTGCGGAACCAACATAATACTTAATGCTACTACTAATGACATAATTACTTTTACTGCTTTTTTCATAAATTTCACTTATCCTTTCTCTCTTAAATTAAATAACTATACATGACCATGTATTTAGATATTACATCTTTTTAATATTTTTGTCAACAATATTTTCATATTCAAAATATTGACTTTTAAATATTTTCTTTTACAATAAATACATATTTAAGTATTATTATAAACTACATATACGAAAAAAAGGAGTTTACCATGATCTTCAAAAATAAACTACGCCGGAAATATATGTCACAAGTCAAGGCATTTTTTCCTGTAAAAGCTAAAAATGAACGAAAATTTTTAAAAATAATATCAAACTCAGTAGATGATTACTGCACAGAACACTCTGATGCAAATATACAGGATATATATGAACAATTTGGTTCTCCCCAGGAAACCATCAATAACTATATAATGACAACCACCGACTCCTTAAAGCCATATTTTAAAAAAGTCAAACGAGCAAGAACTTTTAGATATATCTCGTTCATCCTTATAGCCGTTATTATGATTGCTTCAACTCTTAAAGTTATAAAACTGCATAATGACTATAAGACATTAAAGAATACAACAATTTACGATTACGAAGAAACCATAGAATAACACAATATAATAAGGAGGGTTAATATGAATTCCGAAAAAAAGACTAAACTATGCAAAGAATATATATCGCAGATAAAATGCTTTTTTCCTGTAATTCGTCAAAATGAAAAGAAATACATAAATTATATTTCAACTTCAGTTAATGATTACTGTATTGATAATCCGGATGCTGCTATAGAAGATTTATACAATATTTTTGGTTCTCCACAGGAGACAATCAACAGCTATATGTCTGAAAATCCAGATAATATTGTACCCTATTTTAAAAAAATAAATGTTAAAAAATGGATAATCAGAGTTTTGACAATTTTTATAATTGCATTTTTGATTGTGACATCAACATCTATTTGGTACTATCACAAGGAAAATCAAGCTTTTGAATACGAAAAAAATTTAATTGAATAACTTAACAACAAATAAATTACAAGGAGTAAAAACATGAAAAATATTATTACTATTATAACCACTTTAGCCATTATATTAACTGCACCGGTAAATGTTTCTGCACAAATGGTAAACAACACAGATTTTAATTCTCAAATCATATATTTAGAAAATGGTGACTATCTTGAAACAAAAATTCAAAGCGAGCAAACAAAATTACCACTTTCTGAAATCAGCTTATTTACAAGAAGCGCAAAACAGATTACAAAGACAAAAACCAGCACATATAAATCAGCTAGCGGTAAAAGTATGTGGTCAGTATCAATTACAGGTACATTTACCTACAATGGTTCAAGTGCAAAATGTGTATCATGTTCACATAGCTCAAAAACCTATACCACAAACTGGACTATAAAATCCATATCATCATCAAAAAAAGATAACTCAGCCACTGCAAATGTTGTTGCTGTTCATACTGTAAATGGTTCTAATTCAATAAAAAGATATGTTACGATAACCTGTTCTAAAAATGGTACAATCTCATAAAAACTATTGACATTATGCTTGTTTTTATATTACATTATTGTATCATAATGTATGTGCATGAATTTTGCACATAGCAGAGTTTCAAGAAACTCTTAATATGAACGCATTAGCGTTCATTGTATCATATTAAAAAATATTATTTAAGGAATGGCAGGGATTTTATGGCTGCAAAGAATACACTTACAACCGGCATTGCAGAATTATTAATACTATCTATATTAAATGAAAAAGACAGCTACGGATATGAGATTTGTAAGATTATCAAAGAAAATTCTGATGGTCTTATCTCTCTCTCATATAACACAACATATGCTGCAACCTGCAAGATGATTGATAGCGGTCTTGTTACTGAAAAAAATGTAAAGGTTGGAAAAAAACGCACTAGGATTTATTTTCATCTCGAAGATAAGGGGCGGGACTACTACAACAAACTATACGAAACTTATCAAAATATGTCACTGGGCGTTGATAAGATTTTTCACAGTTTAAAAGAACAAAACGAGGAGTAAACATTTTATCGCTGTTCATTTGCACATAGCTTTGTATCACTGACTACAAAGCTATGTGCAATTTTTTATTACTGACACTCCCTTTTATTTTTCTAAAATATATTGAATGTGAGCAATTTTTAAGAAACAAAGAGTTGCTTGCGACTCTTTCGTGCTTAAGCGGAACGGAATGTGTAGCATTTATTTTTCTGCGAAATGTGCATCCTCACGAAGTATTTTTTATGTTCCAGGAAACTTCTCGTTTCCTGGAACAAAAAAAGAATCGCCTGGAGAAGCGATTCTTAAAGGAGAAGGTATGAAAAAAATTTAAGCACTTATCAAATGATTCCGTTTCATTTGATGGTTATATATTACCTAACTATTATGAATATGCAATGTTGTTTTTGTTAATAGTTTGTGAACAATAGCATAACATTTTATTACAGATATTGTCTTTTGTGTATTTTATCATTATTTTTGTGTATTTAATCTCATTTTTTTACTTTCTAAAGAGATTGCAACAGTTCAAACTTTTGTCTGATACGAACTTTTTCAATTTTTTTCAAAAAAAGCTTGCTTATTCCCTAAGGTTATATGGTAATTTTATTACAGATACCAAAAACAACAGTTTTATATCAGTCAGAAATGAGGGATTATTATGAAAATCAAAGAATTATCAAATTTACTTAATGTCAGTCAGAAAACCATACGCTACTATGAAGATTGTGGATTTATAATGCCACTTACACAAAATAAATCAGGCAGAATTTTCAGAGATTATGACGAAGCAGCAATAACCCAGTTGAAAACAATTATCGGACTGCGCAAGCTCCGTTTTTCCATTGATGAAATAAAAGCTTTATTTGCTGAACCTGAAAAGCTTGCTGAAATATGCAATACGCACAGAAATAATCTTGAACGTGAAATCGGCGTTATGACTCAGATATGCAAACTTCTTGATGATGTTGATTTTAGCCATATAAATGAAGCCAAAGACCTTACTGAACAAGTTGAAATGCTCCGCCGTGAAACTATACTTGATGACTATTTTTCCGATTATGACCTCAGCACTTTTGATGAACCTTTTACCGATTATGATTTACGCAAACAAAAAACTGATGAACACAAGGAATATTCAAAATTGGTTGCATCCAGCTATTATTTCGCACATCCAAAAGTAAAAAGCAATCTTCAGGGAGGTGCTATAGGAATTCCAAGATAATGTATAAAAAGGCAAAAACAGTGTTTTACCTCTGCAAGAATCGCTCTATGATCCAAGCAATTTCCTATTACTTAAAAAGCCAGCCCGGCAGACAAACCGCCGGGCTGGTTATAATCAAGCTTATATTTCTGATACGCTCTACGACTTGCTCATAACACTATCAATTTATTATATGTAGTTTGTGAACAATGCCATAATATTTTATTACGCATTTAATTTTTCGTGTATTTTATCATTGTTTTTGTGTATTCCAAACAATTTTCTCCCCTATGAAATCATAAATTTTTTGCTGTTCTTTTAATATTTTAAAAATAATCATACCTATTAAAATTCCAATTCCATTAAGTATAATATCGTCCACATCAAATATTCTGCTCGGATAAGACAGCAGTATGTCAATGATAAGCTGTATTATCTCAATCCCAAATGAAAATAATATTGATTTAAAAAATAATACTTTATAATTAACTTTTTTACTTAAATACCCTATAAGAACAGGCATTGGCATTAACAGTATAATGTTTCCTATCAACTGTATATTTATAATTCCACTATTCTTAACAATATCAATAATATCCTTAAAAGGTATTAACTGGCAAAAATCCAAGATGCTGTTTTTACCGGTTCTCATTTCAGACGGAATTATTCTGATAGGAAAAATCGTTACACTTATCAGCAACATGATATATAACTCAATAATCCCTATATAACACAGTCTAATCCTGTGTTCTCTTTTTATAATCCTGACTAAAAATGTTATGATAAAAACAACCAAAAACGCTACACAAAACAACGGTGGAAATATATCAATTGTCAACATAACTTTTCCTTTCGTATTTCTATTAATATCTAGTGATTATATACAATTTTTAATTTAGAATACCATTTTTTACTATTTTTATCATATTTCCCTGATAACAACATACTGGTTTTTCCAAATAAAATTTGATATGTTCCTGATTTATTCCCTTTTAATGAAAATGTAGAACCATCTACACTTGATACCTGTGTATAAAAATTCTTACTTCCTGGTCCAGCCCAACCATACCAATATTTTTTATCAATTTCAACCCAAAGAGTATCATTATCATCACCTGTCATATCTGATGTCGTAATTTTTACGGTTGGAGTGTTATCTGCCGAATGTTCTTTGCTTGTTGTGGAACACGCAAACTTATAATAAGTTTTAATCGTGTTAGCCTTTGCAGATACTAAAGCAACCGATAAAATTAACATCGCCACTAGACTTGCTATACTCACTATACTTCCATTTACCACTTTCTTAAACATATAAATTTCTCCTTTCATGACAGTGTAAACTTTATATCTTAAATATCAGCTTAACCATATCAAAATTAATTCTTATAGACTATATATTGACTTTTTCTCTACTTTCCATAACCTATGAGATTTTAATTTCACCACTGTAACAGTCAAACTATGATTATCTATCGTCAAATCTATTTTTGACAATATTTTTATAACAAGTATGACATAATCATCACTTCAAATGAATGTTATTCAATTTCTTATATTTTGTTTAACACCATCAATTTCATTGATTATTATTTTAACAATTTAATATTATCATACTCAATTATTTGTGTCAATAATATTTTTATTATCAAAGCATTTTAATAGAGTTATAATATAAATTTATCCTTAAATCAAAAAGAACCATCATATCAAAAGATACAATGGTTCTTTTTTTAATTGTGTAAATCACACAAAAATTAGTCTGTTGTATAAGGCATAATTGCAACGTGTCTTGCACGCTTAACTGCAACTGTTAAAGCTCTCTGATGCTTAGCACAGTTTCCTGTAATTCTTCTAGGAAGAATTTTTCCTCTTTCAGAGACATATCTCTTTAACTTGTTTACATCTTTATAATCAATTACATCATGCTCTTTATCTGCACAAAAAGCACAAACCTTTTTTCTTCTACGCATAGGTCTTCTTCTTGCGCCATCTCTATCGCTCTTATTGTAAGCCATGTCGAAATCCTCCTTAATTTTTCTGTAATGTTTTGATAAACATTAACACTTAAATGGTAATTCCTCTTCGATGGCATCCGGAATGTTCATAAATCCGTCACCTGCTGCCTGAGTAGGTTCCGGTCTTGTTGGAGCTGCTGCCCCAGCCTGCTGGTATCCACCGCCTGCATTCTCTGATGCTGCTGCCTTACTCTCAGCAAATTCCTGTTCCTCTACAACTACATCTGTTGTGTAAACACGATTGCCATCTTTGTTTGTGTAGCTTCCTGTCTGAATACGACCTGTTGCTACAATCTTTGTGCCCTGATGAAGATATCTCTCTGCAAACTCTGCACCTCTGCCAAATACTACGCAGTTGATAAAGTCTGCTGTCTGCTCATCTCCCTGGCGTCTAAATCTACGATCTACTGCAAGTGTATATCTTGCAACGGCTGTCTGATTTTCTCCCGCTGAATATCTTATCTCAGGATCTCTTGTCAGACGTCCCATTAAAATAACCTTATTCATGAAGGAAACACCTTCCTTTCTTATGCTTCCTGTCTAACGCATAAGTATCTGAGAACATTGTCCATGATGCGGACTGCCTGCTCAAGCTGTGCAGGAACATCTGCTTCTGCATCAAACTGGATGAAGTAGTAGAATCCTTCTTTCATATGCTGAATTTCGTAAGCAAGTTTCTTCTTGCCCCATTCCTCAACATTTGTAATGTTACCGCCGAATTTTGTGACATATTCTTTTGCCTTCTCGACAGTAGCTACTCTTGCATCGTCCTCGATCTTTGCATTGACAACTAATGCTAATTCATATTTGTTCATAGCTGTCTGTACCTCCTTTTGGTCTCTGGCTCTCTTCATGACGCCGACTTTGTGTGATAATTCAAAATCGATGTGTTTCAACACACTTTGTCCTAACAGAAAAGAGCAAGGAAAAATTTAACGTATCACAGTTTCTTATCATACCACATTTTTTTATCTCATGCAAGCATTTTTTCATGCGAAACCTCTAAAACCTTTTTCTACCTGTTTTCTCGGAAGCATAACCTGATGATTGCAGCCGGTGCAGCAAAGTCTTATATCCATTCCGACACGCTTTATCTCCCATGCGTTTGTTCCACAGGGATGCGGCTTTTTCATCTTTATTATGTCGCCTATCTTAAGTTCAACCTTGTCTGCCATCTTTACTACTCCTTCATCTCAACATTTTGAATTTCATTTATCCAGTCATAGTAAGTCGTTGTATCTTTTGTCACAGTGCTCATTTTTATTCTCTTTGCACTAAACAATGTGGCTTTTTGTTTTTGAAATACCGGCACTTCTACTGCCTGCTCAAGTATGTTGTTAAAGACTCTTTTATAAAGCTTTTGTTTTCTCCCCATTTTTACGGTGGCATCGGTCTTTTTAAGATATGTTGAAAATTCAGGTATCTTAATTCCAAACATATTTGTCTTTGACATATATTTTTTATAGAGGCTGTATCCGTATGATGTATCTGTTTCAGCACACCACAACTGTGCTTTATTTATAAATTTCTTTGAATTCATCTGTTTTTTTGTTACTGATACAATCTTAAGGTTAAACCCTATATCTTTAAGTAATGCAGATGCTTCTTTTATCATCGGATAGAGCATATTTTTTCTTCCATTTTCAACATATATCCTGTATGTTTTAGATGCACCCACCGGAATACTTTCCAAAACACCGTCTTTAAATGTGTATCCTGCTTTTTCAAGATATTTAGTGGCTGCATCCTTGACCGCTATCCTTTTATCTTCGTCTGTCATATCATCATTATATATTTCTTCGCCATCTATTGTGTCACTGTATGCCCTATTATAATCCTCATCACCTGCATTGGGTGAAAGCCATGATTCTGATGTGTAAGGATAATTTAATATCTTTACCTTACCTGCAAGTTCTTCTGCCCTCTGTATCCTCTGTGCACTTATAGCAGAAGCTATCGCTTTCCTGAGTGCTTTTGACTGTTCAGACTCACTCTTGTTTGCAACACGCACATTCTTTGCATTTATTCCTACATAACTGAATTTCTTATCAGAAGTAAAACTTGTATTTATATCTGAACCGTATAATTTCCCATTTGAGTTCGCTTTTGCTATCCACTCAAGGTCATCTCCGCTGATGTTTCTGTCCAATACATCAACTGTTCCCTCCGTCACCTCTGTCACTTCCGCAACATGATTAACAGTTTCTTCATCAGATGCATTTTCGTCTTTTGCCTTATCGTCTCCTGCTTTGGCATCTTCATTGTTGTCCTGAGTCTTTTCATCTTCACCTGCTGCTTCTGCCTTTTTTTCCTCCGCTATAACTTTAGCAACACGTTTGTTTGCTTTTTTTAGAATACCTGACATTTCCTTTATCTGCACAAATGCCGTTTTAGGACAACCGTTAAAATAAAGCTCATTGTAGGTGTAATAAACTATCTTTTTTTCGTATTTTACATATCTGTACGGTCCTGCTCCCATAGGAGATCTCTTATTCGCACGAACTGATGATATATCACCTTTTTTAAATCCAAATCTGCCTTTTTTATAATTATATTTCGACTCATCACCATAATAATGCAGCGGACATATCGGTATTTGCAATGCTTTTATTGTATCATCACTGTAACCGTCTGTTGTCAGGGTAAGACTGTATTTTCCGGTCTTTCTTATTCCTGATATTTTTCTGACTTTTTTCTTTTTCCTGTATTTTTGAAGTCCCGTTATTTTCTGTTTACCTATCTTCTCATCGCCCTTATAAGATTTATCACAAAATGCATATAACGAAAAAATAACATCATCTGCCGTTACATTTTCGCCGTCACTAAAAAGCAAATCATCATCAAGCTTTATCGTATAAACCGTTCTGTTTTTCTTCTTTTTATACTGTACCGATATATTAGCGGGACCATAATAAGTGTACCCATTATCATTGTAGAGCCTTACTTCTCCCTCGACACCTTTATAAACCGGTTTTCCTGCTCTGTCATTTGTGACAAGATATGCCTGTGTAAGTCTTACTACCTCTTTGTCACCTGCACTTTTAGCACTAAACGGATTAAAGTTTTTGTTTAACTTATCACAGCCTATCACTATAGGCGAATCTGCCTGTCCATCACCTTTTCCGCCCGCCTGTGCACTTCCTTTTTTTGTTGAAATTGTCACCTTTGGCTTCGGCTTTGGCTCTTTTTTAACTTTCTTTCCACAACCTGTCATACCTAATATCATAGAAAGGCATAAAATTACACTTATCGTCTGTTTTATTTTACTTCTCATCTTCCACCTCTAAATTTATTTTAGCATTTGCAAAAATGTTATGATTTTTATATCAAGCAGATGCTTGCAATCGAAGCAGCAGACCTGCTTAATAGTATTAAATCTCCAAAAAAGCAAACGGGTCATTTTTATCACTGTGAAGAAAATTTATAAGAAGATATGCACCTCTTATAGTCACAATCTCCTCTTTCAATATCTTCTTTACCATTGCCTTATCTGCAATAACCACCTCAATGTCCTCTGATGCTTCATTGCCTGAATTAGACGGCTCGCCTGTGGCAAAACCAAACACGGCAGTATCACATTCATCTGACATACCCTGATTTTGCGTAAATGGTCTTTTAAGACAGTCATCATAATCGGTAAACGGCTCAAATGTAAGCCCTGTCTCCTCTTTCATCTCCCTTATTGCAGTCTGCTCAGATGTTTCGCCCTCATCAATAAGACCAGCCGGAAGCTCATAAATATACTTGTTTATAGGATATCTGTACTGTCTCACAAGAACAATCTTCTCCGGGTCATCCTTAAGCACCGCATAAATAACCGTACCATCTGCTTTCAGTTCACCCGTCTGGCACATAAGGTCACCGTCTTTTCTTCTCGTTGCAAAATAATACGGATGCTCTCTGCCATTCCTATCCACGGCATTTAACTCGTACATATTCAAAAATTTATTGTCCGTCTGCTTCTTCATACCTCTTACATGTTCTCTATCACTCATATTAATCTCCTTCTAAAAATCCTACTATACTTCTTATCCAAATTCATATATCTGCGAAACTTTCTTTATATAGAATTAAATTGTGCAGCTATAACACAACCTATAATCAGTTTTGCAGATACAAATCAGTGCATAATAATGTCCGCATATCTTCCATTAGTGACTTTCACAAGATCATCCGGTTTCAAAATTATCTGGAGTCCTAATCTTCCTCCACTGACAATTATCTTCTCATGCTCTTTTGCACTCTCATTTATGACCGTCGGATAATTTTTCTTCATTCCTATCGGTGTGCAGCCGCCTCTTATATATCCCGTAACAGCATTTATGTCTTTTACATGCACCATCTCGATATTCTTCTCACCGACTTCTTTCGCAGCTTTCTTCATGTTTATCTCTTTGTCAACAGGAATCGCAAAAACATAATATTTGCCGCTTTTTCCGACCGTAACGATCGTCTTAAAACTCATATCATAACTCTGTTCAAGCATATCTGCTATCGACACGCCATCCTTAAAATCATCACATTCGTATTTGTTAAGTTCATATTCAATCTTATTTCTGTCTAGAATACGAACTGCATTTGTCTTAACTTCCTTACCCATTTTATCTCACGCCTTTCAATTTTATTGATAATATTTTTATCTGAACGCACTGTAGGAACTGCCCTTTTTCATTGCCTTTCTGCAATCTGAAAGTTCACTTACCGTCACTAGCTGATATCCTCTTTTTACAAGTGTCGGTATTATCTTTTTCGATGCATATGCCGTACTTTTGTATAAGTCATGCATAAGAACAATATCACCATCTTTAATATTTTTCAAGACGGCATCTGTCACCATTGCGGCATTTCTGTTCTTCCAATCCTTGGTATCAAGCGACCATATAATGACCGGTGTGTTTATTATCTTATCAATAACAGCACTATGATTTCCTCCGGGCGGTCTGGTAATGATAGTCTTTTTCCCAATTACTTTTTTAAGAACATTGTTTGTGCCGTTTATCTGTTTTTTTATCTCTGCCCTGCTGCATCCGGTAAGAATTTTGTGTCCATATGTATGATTTCCAATCTCACAGCCCATCCTGTCAATCTTTTTAACGATGCTCTTATACGATGCTATCCTGTTTCCAACCTCAAAAAATGTTGCAACTGAATTATTCTTTTTCAATATATTAAGAATGGTATTTGTATTTTTTGACGGACCGTCATCGTATGTAAGTGCAACAAGTTTCTTTTTTGTATCAATCTTTCTATACAATGCCCCGGACTTTCTAAAATAGCACATATATCTGCCTATCTTCTTTTTGCTGCATACCTTGACACCATTTTTTCCAAAATAATATTTCTTTCCGTTGATATTCACAAATCCCGTGTACATCACACCACTGCTTGTAAAATAATAACCTTTTCCGTTGATGTTCCTATAGCCTATCGCCGCCGCTCCATTGCTTTTGAAGTAGTATTTCTTTCCATCTATCTTCATCCACTTGTTTTTTACCATTTTTCCATCTTTATAATAATACCTGCCATTTGCATTTACAACAAATCCGTTCTTGCTGCTGTTAGGACTTTTTGTCGGCTTTACTGTCGGTTTGATCGTAGGTGCAACCACATAATCAGGTTTTATCGTCGGTGCTATTATGACACCGCCCGATGTTGTTTCAGACGGCTCTGCCGCCCCCGGTGTCGCTGTCTTTGTAACAGGCATTTCTGTCTGTATAGCTGCATCACTTGCCACCTGTGCCGTATTTACCATATTTTCAGAGTATGCAAAAATATGTTTTGGTGATATTTTTTTGTTAAAACCACCGCTTACCGTCACGACCATTGCAATGCACAACGCAATGCATATTATTTTTTTCTTTCTATTCATAAAATCCCTCCTAAACTCAAAGTTAAGCAGATACTTACAATCCACTCTGCTCCTGCCTGATAGTGTTAAAATAAATTCATTAAAGCATAAACTGACAGCCACTATCAAATTTGTGCAATATCAGTCAGCACTTATCTTCTCAAAAATCAAAATCTCCTGATATATCAGCAAACATAAATTCCACAAGTTTATCCATATCATCATAAATGATACTTCCAAGCCACAATTTTACTGTCATTGCCGTTAATGATGACACAGGCAATACTTTAAAATTTAATTTATCATAAATCTTTACACTGTCATAATCAACGCTGTCACCCGCCCCGTATATAAATACAGGGATATTTCTCTTTATTGTTTCAGCCGCAAACTCCTCAAGCCCCGGATTTTTGCTGCACATAGTTCCTGAATGGTAAGTAAGATGAATAACCGCTTTCACATCATCAGACAAAAGCCCGTATGCCATCCCCGGAAAAGGCTTTATAATCTGTATGTCCGAAAAACTTTTGTCAATATCTGCCTTTTTCAATATAATATCGGCTATATCAGGTTTTTTAAACAATGTAGGTTTTTCTTTTGATTTATCTGTAAATGTTCTACTATATTCTTCTGGTTTATCTTCTTTTATCGTCATGTCATTTTCTGATGATTTATAGTCTGCTTTCGTATATGTTTTGTTCTTTCTATATAAATCAACTTTTGTATTTTTGACAAACTTACCATCTTTAAAACAACCATACTCAGAATTTTTTACGCTGAATACATAATCAGTGTACGCACCATGCTCCATCACTCTTGTTCCACGGTGAATACGCGGTACATCGCCCGTATTATAATAGGAAACAAATAAACCGTTTCCATATCTGCCTTTGACAAATTCCACGGCATATGCGAAATTGATAAGTCCGTTTGCATGCTTATCCTCAAGCACATAGTTTGAGGATACCAGCACTATCGGTATCGATACATCGTCAAACATATAGCCAAGCATAGCCGAAGTGTATTGCAATGTGTCAGTCCCGTGCGTAATAATTATCCCATCGTATTTTTCTGACTCAATCTGTTCCTTTATATATTTTGCAAGAAAAAGCATTGTTGAGCAGGTATTATTTTCACTCAGTTCCTGATACGGTGACTCCATAACAAACTCTATTTTTTCAGTTTCAAGTCCCGAAAACAATGAACCTGCACATTCATCATCTTTAGTTTCTCCTGCCTTGCTGCTTTTTATCTTCTCCTCGTACATATTAATAAGCCTGTATTTTTTATCAGCATCAGGTGCGGCATAGCCGTCTGTAATCGTACTTCCAATAGTTCCACCTGTAAAAGCGACCAATACTTTCAAAATCCAAACCTCCATTTTTCGCTTTTTAAGACATTGTACCCTATTTTCAGCAAAAGGTCTATTAAATCTTGTCGAACATATGCAGTCCGTCAGATTTTCATAATATACTCTGCTGCTTGCTCATAACACTATTAAAAATTAACTTTTTCTTATCATTCCAAATATTTACTTAATCATGCACAAATCCACTTGTTTTGATTTATTTTTGTGGTATATTTGTAATATAATGCAAGGGGCAAAACACCTTTTGACATAAATATAATGATATATCAATTTTTTGGAGGTAGCATTTTGAGTAATAATATTTTATCAAATTTAGAACCAAAATCAGTATTTAATTATTTTGAACAGATATGCTCTATACCACACGGTTCAAGAAACACTAAGCAGATAAGCGATTTCTGCGTTTCTTTTGCCAAAGAGCACAATTTAAAATATTCACAGGACGAGTCTAACAATATCATTATCTGGAAAGACGGAACAAACGGGTATGAAAACTCTCCATCCGTTATCATCCAGGGGCATCTTGACATGGTATGTGAGAAAGAGCATGACTGTGATATAGACTTTGAAAAAGACGGACTTTCCCTTATCGTTGATGGGGACGATATTCATGCCGACCGCACAACCCTCGGCGGTGATGATGGTATTGCTGTCGCTTTTGCACTTGCAATACTCGATTCAACAGATATTCCTCATCCTCCTATCGAGGCTGTTTTTACTGTTGATGAAGAAATCGGTATGCTCGGAGCCGCAAGTCTTGACTGTTCCCCTCTAAAATCAAGAATAATGTTAAATCTTGACTCAGAAGATGAGGGTTCACTTCTTGTAAGCTGTGCCGGCGGTGTTTCTACTACTGCACATCTCCCTCTCACATTTGAAAAAACAAATGGACTTACGGCTGAGATTACAATTTCAGGTCTTGTCGGAGGACATTCAGGTACAGAAATAAACAAAGACAGGGCAAACTCAAACAGACTTATGGGAAGAACTTTATATGCTCTTTCTAAGAAATATGATTTTAGTCTTGTGAGTGTCAACGGTGGTCTTAAGGATAATGCCATACCTAACAAGACAACTGCTGTTCTTATTCTGACAGACGCCGGTGTAAAAGATGCTTTTGCTTCTTCAGTCTCAGAAATGAACGATACTTACAAACATGAATATGCTGTCACAGACCCATCACTTTCAGCCACGGTATCATTTAGTGACAACACTTCCGCCGATGCGATGACAAAACAGTCTACTAAAGCGTTTATCACAGCTCTTGTAAATCTTCCGGGTGGTGTTCACCGCATGAGTCACGATATTGACGGGCTTGTTCAGACTTCCCTTAACATGGGCATATTAAAAACCACTGAAAATGAGATGCAGGCAAGCTTTTCTATCAGAAGCAGCGTAAGCAGTGAAAAGTTTATGCTTATGGATATGATTTCATGTCTTATGGACTCACTTGGCGGCTATATCACAAACTTTGGTGAATATCCTGCATGGGAATTTAAAAAGGAATCACATCTTAGAGATGTAATGTCTGAAGTATTTGAAGAACAGTACGGTTACAAACCTATTATCAATGCACTTCATGCCGGTGTTGAGTGTGGTCTTTTCTCTGAAAAACTTCCCGGACTCGACTGCGTATCATTTGGTCCTGCAATCTATGATATTCATACAGCTAAAGAAAGACTTTCAATAGAAAGTGTCCTAAGAACATGGAAATTTACGCTTGAAGTTTTAAAACGACTTAAATAATCATACACCCTTCACTCATATGTATAACGAAGCGTTTGTATAATGAATTGCTCGTATAAAAAAGAGTCCCCATTGGTTTAATCCAATGGGGTGGGGTTGAGGGGTATATCTCTTCGTTGCTCTGTTGCAACTATGTCATTAGCTTATTTATATGTCAGATTTTTATATCTTATCTATCTGACAATTATCATTATACATATTTTTTCAGAAATTACACCCCTTTTGTAAAATAAGACAAGTTTTTGTAAAATATTACATTTTCCTTCTTTTTTCGGATGCAATCGGCTTGCAAAAATATACATTTTCTCAGGTAAATTCATAAGACTATCACCCGATTTTGTAGGCATTGTATTTCTCTAGTAATATGTCCGGGTGATAGGAAAGTTTTGCTTTTCTTAAGCCTTCTTCTCCATCATCTTCCTCTCTGTTTACATATTTATAGCCCTGACATTCATGCAATACAAATTGTTTATTTATCATAGGGTATGCACCCTGAACATCAGCGTATGCCTTTTCAAAATGAACAACAAATGTATCATCATTTAACGGCTCACCAATCTCAAATGCAACGACCTCGCCATATTTTTTCAGCACACCGCCGACAAGTCCAAGCCTTTTATAATCAATCAGTGCACATTTTACAACATCATATTCATCCTGCACTTCCTGACTCCATGCATCATCATCATACTTTTTCTGAATCCAGTTATTGTTCATATCTATACATTCATGTAAATTTTCACTGTTAAGCTTTTCATATTCCCAGTCATCATCATCCATAAATCTCGCAATATGATTTCTCTTCCCATGAAATTTCTTTCCTGAGAGATTTGCAAGATGCTCTGTCTCGTAGATATAATCAAACATATCCCTGTCAGCCTCGTATCTGAAATGTTTCGGATACCACTCCTTAAGCTGTTCAACTTCGTAATCGAGCAGTCCATAAAGGTGTATCTGCTCTCCCTTAGCCTGACCATATAAAAATAACTGCTCCAATGCTTTCTTTTTATCTCCGTTTCCAATAGGAAAAACATACATAGCATCATTCTCGGCATAATATCTCAAAATGACACAATCGCCCTCCGTGGCTATCTGGGTCGGAAAATATTTTCTCCATAAATAATTGTTGGCAAAACAAAACTCGCAGGCTTTTTTATTATCTTCCTTGAACTTTTTGTCAAGCCAATCCCTGTCACTAAGTTCTATATCTCTAAAAATCATTCTAATCTCCATTTCCGGTTACTGGTAAATTTCTATATTATTTTATCCCTGCATCCTACTATTATATACATTTAACACATTCTTGCAAGTGCAAAACTGCGTTTTTTCGACACTATACACTTGTATACTATTTATGCCCGCCATGTGCGCAATACATATCTACACCGATAGTAAACTTATAACATGATTTCTCCGATACTATATATAGGTTATATTTTGCATTTTATTGAAATTTTTAACAGGTGATTGCGAAACTATCATAACCTGAAATTAACACAGTATATAATTAGTTTTGCAAATGACTATTTATTTTTTAATCATATAAGGAGGATTTACACATGGCTATAGATTATTCAATTACAAAATCATATGATATGTATTTTCGTGATTTCTACTCGATTGACAGAAATGCTTCAAAAAGTGAACAGCGTGCTTCATATAAAACAAATAAACTCGCTAAAGCAGACTCAAGTGCAATGACAAAGATTTCAAAAACACTTCGTAAAATGGATTTTTCACAGGACAACGGCAATGATATATTTTACACCGTAAAATCCTTTGTAAATGCTTACAACAATCTTATGGAAAGTTCAGGCTCATCAAATGAGTATGATATATCGCATCCTGAAAAATTTATCAAAAGTCTTACAAAAGACCAGGAAGATGCACTTTCTGATATTGGAATAACAATATCGGCATCAGGCAAGCTCAAACTGGACGAGGATAAACTTATGGAAACTAAACCTGCCAAAATTGGTAAATTATTCTCAGAAGACAGTGAATTTACGAAAAAAATAAACTTCTATGCAAACAAAATTTACCGTGCATCAAACCGCATAGATGTGACATTGTAGGTTATTAAGTTAAAATTTAAAACAAATATTGGAAGTTTTTGGGACGCGTTTATCTTATTGGATTTCATTCAAAAAGTACCAATCGCTTTCAGATTTTGCTTACTTTCCGGCTAAAGTCAAAAATACATCATTTACTTTTGTCTCAACAAAAAAGTACCATCAGGACGACCACTTACCCGTCTGTCCCGATGGTACTTTTTTATATTAAATATGCTTTTTTAGTATCAAAACCCATGCACGCTTAAATCTGTTTATAATTAAACAAGTTTAGCTACATTAAGTTTAACTCCAGGTCCCATTGTAGAAGCAAGTGTAAAGCTTCTGTAGTACTGACCCTTTGCTGAAGCCGGCTTAGCCTTTGTGATAGCTGCGATCAATGTGTTTACATTGTCTGTAAGCTGCTCTTCAGTGAAAGATACTTTTCCTACAGGAACATGAACGATATTAGCCTTGTCAAGTCTGTACTCGATCTTACCTGCTTTGATATCGTTTACGGCTTTTGTTACATCCATCGTAACTGTTCCAGCCTTAGGGTTTGGCATTAAGCCCTTTGGTCCAAGTACACGACCAAGACGACCAACAACACCCATCATGTCAGGAGTAGCTACAACTACATCAAACTCAAACCATCCATCGTTCTGAATCTTTGGTACGAGTTCCTCGCCACCTGCATAATCAGCACCTGCTGCTAATGCTTCGTCTACCTTGTCACCCTTAGCGAAAACAAGAACTCTTACTTTCTTTCCTGTTCCGTGTGGTAATACAACGGCACCACGAATCTGCTGATCTGCATGACGTCCGTCTACACCAAGTCTGATATGAGCTTCAACTGTCTCATCAAACTTTGCTGTAGAAGTTTTCTTTACAATACCTACTGCTTCTGCAACATCATACTGCTGAGTCTTATCGTACAACTTAGCAGCCTCTACATATTTCTTTCCTCTTTTCATAATAATAAAACCTCCTGGTGGTAGTAACGGCGGGTTCTAAGACATACCGGAATTTTATGTATGTCGCCTCCCACAACGTTCAATCTATAACAAATCTTCCTATGCGATATTCTTTTTAAATATTATACCTGATTTTTGCTTATTATTCTTCTACAGTAACACCCATGCTGCGTGCTGTACCAGCGATCATGCTCATAGCAGCTTCAAGGTTTGCAGCATTTAAGTCAGGCATCTTTGTCTCAGCAATTTCCTGAACCTGTGCCTTTGTGATTGTAGCAACCTTAGTCTTGTTAGGAACACCTGAACCAGACTGGATGTTACAAGCTTTCTTTATAAGAACTGCTGCCGGTGGAGTCTTTGTGATGAAGCTGAAGCTCTTATCCTGATATACAGTGATAACAACAGGAATAATCATTCCTTCCTGTCCAGCTGTCTTAGCATTGAACTCCTTTGTGAACTGTACGATATTAACTCCGTGCTGACCAAGAGCAGGACCAACAGGTGGTGCTGGTGTTGCCTTTGCTGCAGGAATCTGTAATTTAATATATCCTTCGACTTTCTTAGCCATTTTTAATTTACCTCCTAAATAATAAATACATGGTAACAATCTGAAACTGCATTGCTTTAATTAGTCACAAACTTTTACATCATTAAAGCTCAATTCAGTTGGTGTCTCACGACCAAACATATCAATATTTATCGTGACTGTTTTGTTCTTGAGATCTATCTGGCGAACAATACCAACCGTATCTTCCCAGATGCCCGATGTGACGATTACAGAATCGCCTATGCTAAATGGAGCTTCAGCTACCGAACTCATAAGTCCCATGCTTGCCACTTCCTCATCCGTAAGTGGAACCGGCTTTGATCCCGGACCAACGAATCCTGTAACACCGCGAGTATTTCTGACAACATACCATGTATCATCATTCATAAACATCTTTATCAAAACATATGCAGGGAACATTTTCTGCTGAACAAGCTTTTTGCTGTCCTTTCCTTCCCTTTCAACCTCTTGCATAGGTACATATACCTCTAAAATCTGATCTTGAAGATTACGATTTACGATAGTATTCTCTATGTCTGCTTTTACTTTATTCTCATACCCTGAATAAGTATGAGCCACATACCAACGCGCTTCTGTATCTGCCATAATCTATCACCTTAACCCATCTGAATAATCTTATCAAGGCCTGTCTTGATAACAAAATCAAGCAGAGCAATGATTGCGCCCAAAATAACTGTTACAATAACTACCGCAGTAGTTTCTTTGATGGTTGTCTCCTTGTCAGGCCATACGATTTTCTTGAACTCTGACTTTAATGAACGGAAAAAACCACCTTTTTTTCTCACAGATTTATCTGTTGCAGATTTATCTTTTACAGGCTTGTCTGCTTTTTTTGTATCAACAGCATTGTCTGCCTGTTTATTTTCTGCAACTGCTTCGTTCTGTAATACTTCTTTGTTTTCGGAATCTCCCATAACTGCCTCCTACTGTAACAAGCATTGCTTGCATATTTACTAAGACTTATTTTGTCTCTTTGTGCATTGTGTGCTTTCTACAGAATCTGCAATACTTCTTTGTTTCCATTCTGTCAGGATGATTTCTCTTTTCCTTAGTAGTATCATAGTTACGCTGCTTACATTCTGTACATGCTAATGTAATTTTTACTCTCACAGGTTTCACCTCCATATAATATTTTGTGTTACGATTAGTTCTGTTTTCATGGCTTTTTACCATGACCTTTTTCTTAATATCGCTAAAGAATTTTAGGCATAAAAAAAAGACCTGTTACATCGCTTATCAAATATATCACAAAAATGCACCCCTCGTCAAGTGGTTTTTGGGGAATTTCATTGTGCAATTAACGGACGCTTAGAATGGAATTTTTTCTGCATCAGGGACGTTTGCACTCGGAGAACTGCGTAGCGGTACATAAGTGAGCAAATAACGCTCACTAAATACCGACGCAGTTCTAACGCCCTTCTGCCAGAATAAAATTCCATTCTAAGCTGATTGTGGTATATTTTTACATATTTTCTAATAAATACTAAATGTTATATTATTAAAATGTTTTATATTTTTTGTATCTGCTTTTATATACACTTTAATATTACAAACTCATTTGTCAGTATTTCACTTAACAGATAATGAGAAGTTTATGTATGAACAGTAACGATTATTTTTATCTTTTTAGTATAATTTTTTCTTTTACACTTTTATATAGATATTTTTTTGTATATAATAATACTTGCTTTTTGTTATACACTCAATATATAAAATAGTATTTGCTATTTTTTTGCAATTAACACAACATACAATTAGTTTCGCAATTACCTACTACTTATTATAATGAAAGGATTTTAACCATGAATTTACAAGACGCAAAAAAACGCAATGACATTATCCTTATCATATGCGTTGTCGTCGCCGCTGTCATTTGTTTTGCGGCTTACAAGTTATATTTTAATAAATCAGGTAAGTTTGTCACAGTTAAGGTTGATGGCAAAGTTACCGCTTCTTATCCCATTGATGTTGACAAGACCGTTACGATAAATGGAGTAAACGGCGGTAAAAATGTTCTTAAAATAAGCGGCGGTACTGCCGACATGACCGAAGCCGACTGCCCTGACCAGACCTGTGTTAAAAAGCACAGTATAAGATATGAGGGCGAGACTATCGTGTGTCTGCCGCATAAAGTCGTGATTTCCATTGACAATTCTTCTAATGACAAGACAGATGATAATGCACCTGATGCTGTAGTTAAATAATAAAAAGAGCCTCTTCACCCAATGGTAATGAGGCTTTTCTTCGTATCTTACCAGACAATCAGCAATAGTAATTAAACAACATTCCGCTATAAAGCGAAGTGATATAAGAGTAACCCACACCCTCTTTTGTGTAGTTTGGGTATGAAACAAGAAGTTTGTCTACATACTCCATAGGGTCAAGTTTTACACTCTCGCTTTTACCGAGCAGGCGTTTTGATAAATCCGAATCTGATGCAAAAAGCTTCTGCATATCTCCATCGTTAATCGCCTGAGTTGCAAGTGATTCATCTATTTTCATCGTGCCGTGTTCTTCAAATAAAAGACCACACGATTCCATCTCTGACTTGAACGGCTCGACAAGATATTTAAGTTCTGACGCAAGTTTTGATGTCTTGTTTGTTATCTTTGCGTACTCATCTGAGCCCTCTATCATATAATTGTAAGCATCTTTTACTTTATTTAGGCTCGTAAGTATCTTCTCACTGTCGGGTCTGTACCGGATACTGATACCGTCACCGTCAATATTTGTTCCCTTTAATGATACCCTGAGTGCTTTTCCAATGGTAAATTCATTTGCCAGCGTACTCTTTTCTACGCCATCCATATAAAATTTTGAACTTGTTGCACTCTTTTCCTGCTCATTTAATCCAAAATAATCGACTATCCCCAGCTTTCCGTCACTGTTTCTGTCAGTGAGTGTAAATATCCTCTCGTCTCCGCTGTTTCCCGTTGCATCGGAAACAATACTCATCCTTACTCTGTCATCGCTATCATTTGGAACGACTCCAACATTCAGACCAATGTTTGCTTTATTTATAAATGACGCAACTCCATTCATAACTTCCGCATTATCCGAGTCTTTTTTAATATTATATTGAAAATCATACATATCATCAAGAACACTTATCCTGAACTTGTATGTTCCCCCCGGAAGACTCTGGCTTGAGCCATAAACCGGATTTCCAATGTTATACTGTGGAGTGGCAAGCTTCTCAACTTTAAGTGAAAACTCATCGGGAAGTTTTTCCTCGTCCTCATCTACTATTTCAACTCCGACTTTTTCAGGATCAGATGCATATGCTTTCTTCTTAGAAAAAACACCATCTGCTGAAGTGTCTGAAAGCTCTTTAAGTCCTGTCCCAAGAAGCATGGACGACTCTTTGACACCAAGTGCATATGACTGTTTTGCATCTGTAAGCCTAACCATATATATCGGAGATGTCTTTGTTTTTTTAGCAATCTGATTTACAACACTTCTAAGTTCTGATGCTTTGTGTGTATCATATTTAGTCAGCTCTTTTGGTCGATACTGCGTCATCAGATGATTATAAACAGCGGTATCCATCTCAAACATCCCCTTTCTTTTTCATTTACTATCTTCATTTTCCTTATTTATAATAACTCAGATAAAAATTTTCATCTAAAAAAATTGTACTCATTTACAATATACCACAACTTTTATTATTTTTAAAGGGGGAGAGAAATTTATTTTATGGCTGAATGTAACAGTTCTGAAAATATCTGTAATTTACTTACTCGGCAAACACTACTGTCCACAAACTGTGGACAGCAGGATTTTGGCAATGCTTCGCATCCTTAATTGCCAAAATCTTTATGTTCTTCTTTTTCCATACGATATTTTCAGTTCTGAAAATATCTGTAATTTACTTACTCGGCAAACACTACTGTCCACAAACTGTGGACAGCAGGATTTTGGCAATGCTTCGCATCCTTAATTGCCAAAATCTTTATGTTCTTCTTTTTCCATACGATATTTTCAGTTCTGAAAATATCTGTAATTTACTTACTCGGCAAACACTACTTCTTCCAAAAACTTTGCAGCATCTCTTATGCAGTCCTGGCAGCTTCTTAAGACAACTCCTGTTTCCACACCTTTTAAGTCTTTGCAGCGTGTGGCTTTGTTCTGGTCAAGGAATTTTTTTAATATCTGTCTTGAATAACTGTATGTTTCACCTTTACTTACAGGATTTTCAAGGTCTCCGCAACTGTTTTTCATTCCTGCTACAACACACGCACCGGTAAGTGCACCGCAGGTTCCTTCCATGCCGCCCATTCCAAGTCCTAATGCTTCTGTTGCCTTGAACATTGTTTCCTCGTCCATTCCGACAAGGTCACAGTATGTGCAGGCAACCGCCTGTGCACAGTTATATCCTTTATTGTGTCTTTCTATTGTTTTCTCTACTCTTGTTTCCATGTCTTTGATTTCCTTTCTTTTATCTTTATTCTTTCTTCGCTGCATATCCATCAGTCCTTTACCGCAAGTTCTGCAGGTGGTCTTGATATTATCTTGTTTACCGGAAGTATGCTGAGTATTATGTTTATTGCAAAAATAATGATTATCAGCAGCAGAACCGCCCACCACGGATATATCATTTTTATCTGAAGCGATGGCACTTGTGCCATAAATTTTATAATACTGCTTGTTATCAATGCCCCCGGCAGTACGGTGTATGCACAAAGCATCATCATTTCGAGTACATATGCCTGTAGTATGCTTCCCTTTTCTATTCCAAGAAGTCTGTAAACCGTCAGTTCTTCTATTCTCGAAACAGCATTTGATTTTATTGAAAAGTATATCATTATAAATGCAAGTACCGCAAGTGCGATTGTGACAATATTTTTTGTACCAACATTCATTTTACGCTTTTCCCTATATTTATTAAGCTGATTATTGTATTGGCATTTTACACTCGCCGTAAAATATTTTTTTCTGTAAGCTGATGCTTTTTTCTTTAAATATTTTATCGCACCGTCTACATCATCAGTATAAACATCAAATGACTTTGAATATGCATTATAGGTAGTTCGTATATTTTCGCAGTCCTGCTCATTTGCAATATAATCTACATTTATATCATCATCGAAATACCCTACAATCTCAAATGTTCCATACCTCTGATCCGTAAACAAAAATGAACCCATCATCTTATCCTGATTATATATGGATTTTCTCGCAAGCACTTTTTTGCTTTCAAGCTTAGTATCTGATTTTATTCCACTGCCTTTTTTATCCGCATAAATCCGTTTCATCTCATCAAGTGAAGCAAGATTCATAGCAGAATATGAAAGACCTAGCAATTTATTTTCTTCAACAAATATATCCGGTTCTCCTGTGTCGGACACTCCTGTTATCTTAAACTCAATCTGATTTGCCGGTGATATTATCGTTGTTCCGATAAAATCATCAACTTTTTTGTATAACGGTGCTATGGCACTGTCCGATTTCATAAAGTTTTCAAGCACCCATTTATCGACTACCGCTTCATCCCTGTTTTCCGGCATTTTTCCACATATAAGCGATGATTTTTTCAAATGTTTATTTGAAATAAACGAATATCCGCTAAGTTTTGCAACACTTCCCCCAAGCTGACTGTATCCGTTATATTTTACCGCCATATCGCAATTTGCAGAAATAAATATATCTGAATATTTGTTTTCCTGTTTTATTTTTCCGATAAAATCTTTCGCCGCTTTATTGAGCTGATCGTCAAAAACCCCCTCCACCGGACTTAACTGCACCGTAACAACATGAGAATCACTTTTCACAACACTCTGTTTATCTATCGACATACGATTTGTAAAATCCGCCGCACCTACGGATAACAGCACTGATACCATCAAAAGCGTTCCTATCATAAATGCCTGTTTTTTTCCGAGAAGTTTTAAATTTTCTCTCGCCATTTTTACTATCTCCCTAAACGGAAGCTTTGCAGTTCTGCCTGCTTTTGGCTTTTCAAGCGAATAATCTATCTCATCGACACTGCTTATGTCTATCTGTGGCTTTTTGTCATCCACCATCTGACAGCCTGACTCCTCCCCTTCAAAGGCTATCTCTGTGTCAGAAAGATTTTGTATGTAGAGTTTTCCGTCTTTCCATGCAAAATTGAGCACTATCTTGTCAGTCTCATTTTTTATTTCATTCCCTTGATTTTCCTTATCTTGTGCAGCCACAGTTTTTATTTTTTCACTTATATTTTCTCCGGATATTATTTTACTATTTTCTTTATCCGCATTACCCTTTATCTGCCGGCTGTCCTTATATATATTTATCCTAAAATCATCATTTTCCATGCTCTCTTTTGAAAGCTCTCTTAAATATATATTAGAGTCGTCCGCCTTTTCATAGCTTTTTGTAGCTTTATTTTTATAATCTTTCTTTACCTGTCCGTCCTGTATCTCGATTATCCTGTCAGCAAAAAATTTTGATATGCGTTTTTCGTGTGATACAACTATTACAAGACATTCCTTTGAGATATTTCTCAAAAGACTCATAGTGTTTATCGTGTTTTCTTCATCGAGATTTCCAGTCGGCTCATCGGCAAGTATTATTGATGGTGCTTTTACAAGTGCTCTTGCTATAGATACTCTCTGCTGCTGTCCACCTGAAAGTTCCGAGACAAGTTTCTTTTTGTAACGCCCCATATTTAGGGCATCCAGAACATACTCCGTCCGCTCCTGCTTCTCCTCGTCCGTCATATCATAAACGCTAAGTGCAAGTTTTACATTATACTCAACAGAGTTATCCATCAAAAGATAATAATTTTGAAATATATATCCGAATTTGTCATTTCTTATTTTTTCTATCTTCTTTGGCGAATATCTGTTTACAGTCTCACCGTCATAATCTATCTCACCATCGGCAAACACATCAAGTCCGCCTATCGTATTTAAAAGCGTTGTTTTTCCCGAACCGCTCTCACCTAAGATTACGACAAGTCCATTATTTTCAAACTCCAGATTTATATCATTTAACACATGGAGTTCATTATTTTTTCCTTTATTAAAATATTTATTTAATTTTTTAACTCTGATCATCCTTCAAACCTCCCTCCGGTACAAGTCATGTCGATATTTGCAATCCGTTCTTCTGCCTGCTCATACATCAATTCTTAATCATTCGTTGTACAAGTAACTTATTAAACGCTTTTACCGTAACACCACACAGAATAAGATTATACACTATAAAAACCAGATAAAATGGAATCGTATAATAGGCAAGCATATCAATCATTACACTGCTGCCGCACAATGCGATAATATTTGCCGCCACTATCACAAAAACAATCGTGACCGCACAATACGAAAACATTTCCATAATACTTATCTTGTTTATCGTATTTAACTTCATACCTATAAATTTAAGTACAAAATAATCTTTAATCTTAATCTTCATGAGTGAACGAAGAATAAATATTTCAAGTATAATAAGCATTACAAGAACTCCAAGTGCTATTCCAAGTGTTACAAGCCGCTCTGATACTTTTTCATCATTATATTCTCCAAGTGATATTCTATAGGCACTTACAGCCTCATAGTTTTTATCAAGCTTTTCAATACTTTTTATAACTTTATCCGTCTTTGCATAATTGCTGATATAAACCGCTGCCTGATTGCTCTCATTCTTGAAATACTTATAATAAAGATGCTTTGAGATTTCTATAAACCTGTCCGAATAATCAGTCACTTCTTTTGTCACTTCAAGCACAAGCTTATCACTTTCTCCTGTCAGCTCACCATGTTTATCTTTTTTGGTGATGGTAAGTCTGTCTGTTCCCATCATCGCAGTTGCATCTTCATCGTATGTTTCATCATAAGTACCTAAATTATTTAATGTAACCTGTGTATTGCATGAAGCTCTTGCTTTTTCACCGGATGGCACTCCATTTCTATAATCATAATCTCTGTCTTTTGTGTCCTCATCCTCAGTCATGTCCACACTACTGTCATACAGGTTATCCCTTGTTTCACTGTATATCGGAATCAATTTGTAACTTCCCTGATAACTGTCAGTCTTTGTATCATACATAAAATCAATCTTAAATTTTGCTCCATCAGCCGATGACGAAAGCATATTGCAAAGACTTTCTGCAAAATATGCCTGCTCTGTCTCTTCCTTAAGACAGCCTGTTATCTTCATATCCTCGTAATAATATCCGTCCATTCCCCAAATGTTTTTTGCCGTAAAATAAAACCTCTTCGTCGTTCCGACTACTGAACTGTCCTTTGAATATACGACAACCTCGTTGTTTTTCTTTGGAAGCCTTCCTTTCACAAGGTCTGATTTTGTAATGCAGCTAACTGACCTCATAAACTTATTTTTTTTGATAAAATTAACATTCATATCCTGTTTTACGGCTTTTTTAATACCTTTTGCAAATGTCCAGTTGTTCTCCGACTGTGTACGGATGCTATATGAAGATGATGAATCATCCGGATCCAATGCACCATATGATGAACCATCTGACTCTACCGCACCATATGAATATTTATAATCCTTTCCCTCCTCGCAGTAATAATTTATATCATCTGCCTTGTCGCATATATCTGTATTTTTTACATATTTTATCTTATTCAGTTTTTCTATATCACTCTTATTAAAAGATGTTCCGTCTTTTTTCCTTACGGATATTCTCGTCTTATCACCGTTATAATAAACTGAATCGTCATATTTTTTTGTTGATGAATCATCAATATTGGAATATATCTGACCTAAAAACAAGAATGATGCAGTTGAAACAACCATAAAAAACACTATAAACAACAGCCCTCTTAATTTTTGGGTAGAAAAGTTTTTCCACGCAAAATACCTTGCGATGCTGTTTTCTTCTTTCCTCTTTTGATTTAAATCTGCCTGTGTGTTTTTCGACTGATTTCTTAATTTTTCCCCGGCATCCGCATTTTTATCATAACTCGGCTGTTCAGCTTTATCATTTATCCTCTTATCCGTATTTACTGCCACATCAAGCACTATCTCACCATCATGTATCTTAACCTTTCTCGTCACATAGTCCTGTGCCTGTTCATAATTGTGAGTTACCATGATAACAAGTTTTTCTTTTGATAATTCAGCCAAAAGTTTTATTATCTGAAGTCCAGTCTCGCTGTCAAGGTTTCCTGTCGGCTCATCCGCCATGATAATATCCGTCTCTTTTGCAAGTGCTCTTGCGATGGCAAGTCTCTGTTTCTGACCGCTTGAAAGTTTTGAAGCCCTGCTTTTCTCAAAACCTTTCAGTCCGACTTTCTCAAGATATTTTAACGCCTTTTTCTCTGCTTTCTTCTCGCCAACACCGAGTATAAGGAGTACACTTATCATATTGTCGAGTACGGTATAGTGACCTATAAGATTGTAATTCTGGAAGACAAATCCTATCTTATCTCTGCGATACTCCTCCCAGTCGTCATCATCATATTGGAATGTAGGCTGTCCATTGACATACATCTCGCCCTCGTCGTATGTATCAATACCACTTATCACATTTAAAAGCGTCGTCTTTCCACTGCCACTCTCTCCGGTAATGGCAACAAACTCACCTTTTGAAAATTCAAGATTTACATTTCTGAGTGCCTGTGTGACCGATGACTCAGAATAGTAATATTTATATATATTCTCTAATCTTATCATTTTACTCCTCCCCTTTTTTCATTATGCTTTTTTGTGTTTGTAAAACTGTCATAATCAGTGATTAACACAGCATATAATCAATTCAGCAAACAACCTGCTTATTTATTTATAACGATATATAAGCTGACTTTGACGCAATATATATCCACAAAATATTGCTGCAATCAATACAAAACATTTGAAATCTAAATCTATCATATCATTTCTTACATTTATAAAAAGCCACAGAAATCAGTGCTGTTTTGTTTAATTTGTTATACAATTTGAATATAAAATAGCAAAGCAATTCTCATTGGCATTACATTACTAGCATTTTACTACATTAAAAAAGAAGCAGCACGAAAAAAACGCACTGCTTCTTTTTTATTCTTTATACTAATATCTTTTGCCCTCTTCACTTTTACCTAAAAATCTCATTGCACTTTGTATATCATCATCACTATAAGATTTTTTTGCATATATGTGAAGACCATTTTTCCTCCTGCACTCAGGACATACAGAACCAAAATCTATGGTTTTTCCACATATCTGACAATGAATTGGTGTAATATGTTCCCCTTCTTTATACTGAATACGACCTTCTTTTATCCATCTGCGGACTTTTGAAACAGGTATTCCAAAATGTTCTGCAACATCTATTTCTTTTACATCATTTTCCCGGATATAATCTTTTACTTCCGCAAACAAATTCAAATCCTTGCACTCCGGACAAAGGTCATCCTTATACACCTTATTTAATATACGACCACACTGTGCACATTCATGCACATTTTCATCCAGCTTTTTCTTAAAGTCTTTTCTGTCAAGTGTCATGTGCAATCCCTCCAATTCATCTGCTGTATAGTATATGCAGACAATGACATACCTTATAGATGTAACATTACGGTCTGCAATAAAACAAATCTAAATGTTATGATTATTTACCTAAAAACTCTTTGCCACCCATATATGGTCTGAGTGCCTCAGGAATACGTACATTTCCATCTGCCTGAAGATTGTTCTCAAGAAATGCGATAAGCATTCTAGGTGGTGCAACAACCGTATTGTTGAGGGTGTGTGCAAAGTATTTTTCACCATTCTCGCCACGAACACGAATCTGAAGTCGGCGTGCCTGTGCATCACCAAGATTTGAACAGCTTCCAACCTCGAAGTATTTCTTCTGACGAGGTGACCATGCTTCAACATCAATAGATTTAACCTTAAGGTCTGCAAGATCTCCTGAACAGCACTCAAGTGTGCGGACAGGAATATCAAGACTTCTGAACAGATCAACCGTATTCTGCCATAATTTGTCAAACCACATCTTGCTTTCTTCAGGTTTACATACAACTATCATTTCCTGCTTTTCAAACTGATGTATGCGGTAAACTCCACGCTCCTCTATACCATGAGCACCTTTCTCTTTTCTGAAACATGGTGAATAGCTTGTAAGAGTCTTTGGAAGCTCTTTCTCATCAACAATAGTGTCAATAAATTTACCGATCATTGAATGTTCACTTGTTCCGATGAGGTATAAATCTTCTCCCTCGATCTTATACATCATGGCATCCATCTCAGCAAAGCTCATAACACCGGTAACTACATTACTTCTAATCATAAATGGTGGTATGCAATATGTGAATCCTCTGTCAATCATAAAATCTCTGGCATATGAAATAACTGCTGAATGAAGTCTTGCAATATCTCCCATAAGATAATAGAAACCGTTTCCTGCAACTTTTCCTGCTGCATCAAGGTCTATACCATCAAATTTTTCCATAATCTCTGTGTGATATGGCACTTCAAAATCAGGAACAACAGGCTCACCAAATTTCTCAATCTCAACATTTTCGCTGTCATCTTTACCTATAGGAACACTAGGATCGATAATGTTTGGAATGACCATCATTCTCTCTTTTACTTTCTCCTGATACTCTTTTTCAAGTTCTTCTAACTCCGCAAGTTTTTCAGCATTCTTTGAAACTTCTGCTTTCTTTGCCTCAGCTTCTTCTTTCTTCCCCTGAGCCATAAGTGCACCGATTTCTTTTGAAATTGATTTTCTTGAAGCACGGAGTGCATCTGCATCCTGCTTTGCCTGTCTTGACTTGGCATCGAACTCTATAACTTCATCTACTAAAGGAAGTTTGTCATCCTGAAATTTGTTTTTAATATTCTGCTTTACAATATCCGGATTTTCTCTCAGAAATTTTATGTCTATCATTTTTTATCTCCTTTTACTTCTTTTGTCATTTTAATAGTCATAATCATACGGCTTTTCAAAGCTAAATTTTAAAGCCGTTTATAAACGAATTTCGCTGCCGGCTACATCATGCTTAAATGTCACCCGACATCCATTTTATTTTACACATATTATCGAAATATTGCAACCTGAACATTGACTGTCATCCCACAGATGTAAACAGCAAAAATATTTTTCTTTCCTACCGCACTATTATAAACAAGTCCCAACTGCTTATTGCTCTATTCTGTAAAATCGGGAACTTATTTTATAAAATTACAGTTCTTATAAATTTGACAGAAAACATTTTTCAAATACATTTGCCCTGACTGCACCGTAATACATATCACCCTCAAACATCTCGCAGCCTATCTTTTTAGCAAATTCCTCATGCATAGGCGTGTGTATTCCTCCACAGGTAACTGTTAGTCCAAGACTCTTTGCCATCTCAACGGTCTTACTTAATATAATGCACTCTTTCTCCGATGTCATGTATTCATTGAAATACTCTCCGTGGAATTTGATTCCCGTTACATTTAACTTTCTGATAGAGTGGATAGCCGTGTGGTCTGTTCCAAATCTGCTTATAACTACATTGTAACCCCTGCCGCACAGCTTCTCTATTGCCATTTCAAGCACCGTTGTCATATCCGCAAGATACCTCTCATGAATTTCTATGATAACATCCTTTGGTTCAAGTCCATTCTTTTTAACAACAATATCATCTATTTTTTTGACAACATTATGTATTGAAAGCTCGCTCGCCGTCATTTCTATTGAAAACGGCACGATTTTGTTTCCAAGTTTTTTCCATGCCCCGACACTGCAGCATACTGTCGATAAAGTAGCCAATGCAAAACTGCTCAGTTTTCCGCCGCGCTCAATAAGTCTTGTCAATTCATCAGATTCAAGGACATGACCATCCTTTAACTGTACTCTCGGAACAGCCTTGCAGCCGACAATATTTTCCCTGTCACCTTTTATTCTAGGCATATAGCATATCTCTATATCATTATTTCTTACCGCATCATAAACTTCACTTATTGTTTCTTCTTCCTTAAACTGCTCACTCTTAAGGTCATCGGTATATATCGCATAATGGTTTCCACGAAGCCCTTTTATGCTTCTTCTTGCCATATCTGCCTTTTCAAGCATTTCAAGCAATTCACAGTCTGACTCCTGAACAAGGTAAATTCCTGTGGTAGTTCCAAACTCTATATTTACATCCTTTTCTTCTTCCTCAGCAACATTTCTTGCTCTTACCATCTCGGACATCATACGCAGAAGTTCTTTGTGACTCTCATATTTTGTGAGCAATACAAAATAATCTCCGTCAACTCGTGAGCAAACACCCTCTTTTGCAAGGTTGTTGAGAAGTGTTTTTGAGAATTCTTCCAAAATCCTGTTGCTTATTGAAAAACCATAATGATGGCTGAATTTTCTAAACTCATTTATATCGGCACATACAAGTGCATAATGCTCTTTTTCTTTTCTCTCACTAAGAATTTTTTCTGCCTTATTCATAAATGAAGCATACGGCATAAGTGATGTAATATTGTCCTCAGCCTGTGCCTGTGCTGACTTAGCCATATTTACAAGCTTGTTGCGCTCTGAAATCTCTTCTCTCTCATGGTCGAGTCTTGATGAAATTTCTTCGGCATTATCTACAAGTCTGGTAACCGTATAAATTTTATCCGGCTTATCATCGCCATTATCAGATACAGACACGGCACATATCTCAACATTTCTAAACATTGAACTGTTATCTCTTATCCTGTATATATAGCGGCTGCTTCCGATATTTTCAATTCTGTTTTTTACATTCTTTTCAAATATCTTTGCATCATCCGGATGGAAAAGTTCAAGCATCTCAGGCATGTCATCCCATGTCCTTAAAAAGTTTTCTTTTGAAAAAGATTCGCCGAGACTTCCACTCCTCGTAAAAGTTTTATTATTTATGTCATATGTCCACATAGTCTCCTTTAGATACTCTGAGACATACTTAAATCTTCTGATATTCTCCTCAAACTCTGCCTCCATGCTTTTTCTGGATGTAACATCCATAAGAACACATAAATATACATCCTCACCGCTCTCATCATCAATCTTGCGGCCATTCACATAAAGCCATTTTGTATGACCGGTCTTGCCAACGATGCGATGCTCAAAGCCAAGAAGACCATTGTTCTCGACAGTCGTTCCAAAAACACTCTTAACCATCTTCATGTCAGCAGGATAAATTATTTTATCACAGTAGTCTCCAAAATTTATATGAAATTCGGCTCTCGAATACCCTGACAACATATAATATCCGTCATTGGCATAAAGAATCTTCATGTCTTTCATACGGATTTTCAAAACTCCTCCCGGAATACTGTTTGCGATAACATCAATCTCATGTTTTGCCTTAAACATATTTTCAACATTGTTCCTGGATTTTGTTATGTCCAGGCAGGAACAGAAAAATCTGTTTTCCGACATATGTAACAGGGTTTTCGCTGAAATTGAAAGCCATGCGGTAGTCCCATCTTTTCTTTTTACCCTACATTCAATGTTTACTGCACCGCCGGCTGCAAACTGTCTTGCTATAAGATTTTTAACTTTCTGTTTTTCTTCCGGCAGGATTACAGCCATAAGACTGTTTTTGAACTTCTCCTGAAACTCCTCTTTTGTGTATTGTAATATTGAATAAAATTTTTTACTTGCATATGTTATTTCCATTTCGCCGCCCGGCTTTGAAATAAAGAATGCACACTCTGACACCTCAATAAGCTTTTCAAAAATTTTTCCATCCATATTAATCCCCCTTATTCAAACCTAAGACACCTTTTCTTTTGATACAAACTTAAGTAATATCTCCTTAAAATCATCAAGTTTTACCGGTTTAAACATCCAGCCGTTCATTCCCGCTTCTTTATATTCTCTCTCTACACCCGTAACCGCATTTGCGGTAAGTGCTATGATAGGAACATCTTTGCAATCTTGCGAAGCCATATTTCGTATTACTTTCGTGGTCTCAATGCCATCCATTTCAGGCATCATATGATCCATAAATATCATATCATATTTACGCTCTCTTTCAAGTGCCTTAATAATTGCACCGCCACTTGAAAACACCTCTGCCATAACACCCAGCTGCCTTAACTGAGTTACCGCAACTCTAAGATTAACCTTGTTGTCATCAACAATAGCAACTCTTATATTTTTAAACATATCACCCGAAACTTTCACGGCAGAATCCTGTTTTTCAAAATTTTCTTCCTTAATGTTTCTATTCGTATTTTCTCTAACATCCCCGCTTTCCTGAGCTTTCTCAATGTCATTATCACCGACATTGACAGCCTTTTGTCTACTCTCAGGCTGATTGTTTTCTTTATATGAACGAGACTTATCAACTTCAACATCTGCATTATCAAGCTTTATGAGTGAATTATCTGCATAACCATTTTTTAACAATTTTCCACCGGCATTAACATTATACCCGTCCGATTTTTCTTCAAATAAGACTCTGTAAATTTTGAACAAATCATAGGGCTTTCTTATATATAATCCCGGCATCTCGTTTTCTTCAAAAACAGTATAAAATTCAAGCAGAGCAATGTTTTTTATCTTTTTTAACAGCTCCATACTTGAAAATTTATTTTTAACCCTAAGATAAGCATTATAATTGTAAACAAACAATTTTTGTTCATCTGAATATATATTATACACTTCTCTGCCTATCTCGTCTATGGAATTAATACAAATAACATGCAGATTAAGCTGTTCAAAAATCTCTATCAAATGCGTTCTGCTGCTATAGTCATTTTCATATAAAAATATAGTCTTATTTCTGTACTTATCTGCTGCCTCCCGTCTCAACTCCTCGCTATCATCATTGCATATTCTCTGGTTAATCCTTGCCGTAAAACAGCTTCCAACATTGTACTCACTCCGGACTTCAATATCTCCACCCATAAGCTGTGCTATTTTTTTTGCAAGTGCCAGTCCCAGACCAGTTCCCTCACGCTTTCTGTTACGCATAGCATCAACCTGGCTGAACTGATTGAACAATTTGCTCATATCCTCTTTTTTAATACCTATACCGGTATCGCTAACGGCAAAACTCAGTTCAATAGTGTTCTTATTTATCTGCTTTGAGCGTATATCAAGTTTAATCTTTCCCGAATCGGTAAATTTGACTGCATTGCTCAATATATTGATAAGGATCTGGTTAATCTTAGCATAGTCACCGTACATATATATTGGGATTCCTTCGGACATAGAAACCTCAAACTTAAGTTTTTTATCAAAAATCCTGGCAGAAATAACATTTTCAATCCCCTCTATAAATGAATCAAAACGATACTCAACAGGGCAGAGTTCCATTTTACCCGCATCTATCTTTGAAAAATCGAGTACATCATTTATAATGGACAACAATGACTCTGCTGCCGTCTGTATCGTTTCTACATATTCATGTTCAAGTGGTGTGAGTTCACATTTTTCAAGAATATCTGCCATACCGCATATTGCATTCATAGGTGTTCTTATCTCATGTGACATATTTGCAAGAAATGTTGACTTTGCTCTGTTTGCCTCCTCAGCAGCCTGTCTTGCCTCAATCTCCTTGTGGTTTGCCTGTCTGATAAGAATATTGTTTTGCAATGTCATCTGCATAATAAGACATCCTAATGCACTACTCGCACCTATAACTACAATTTCCGGGTTAAGCATCTGTATAAGCATAGCTGCAAAACTTAAAAGCATAAACCATATTGTGACAAGTTTATAGCGGCGTTCTAATACACTTTCCTTTGAAACTGCCTGCACAATAGCTGCTGCAAAGTAATAAACTGTACATACTATAAGAACCGGCATAAATGGTCCACGCCGGTATCCCTCACTGACCGAATAACTAAATAAGGCATCAGTAAAATAATCTGTCCATATCATAGCCTGCTCTATTATCGCAGGAATCGCCCAAAAAAGCATCTTTTTTCTTATGGTCTTTATATCTCGTGCCATTGATACTATATAAAAAAAGTACATACACGGTATCAAATGCTGAAAAGTATATCCAACCATCTGACCAAAATAATTAAGACCTGTCATATCCGGAAAATACTTTCTAAGAACTACTGTTGAAAACATATCTGTCACACAACTTGCCAGACAGATTATCTGAAAATATCCATATATTCTCCGTGAAAGTTTATTAAGTTCAGCAACCCTGTAATAATATATTATAAGAACTATTAACACAACTGATGATGCTATGCAAAAATCATAATTCCATTTCATTAAGAGTTTCCTCTCTTTCAAAAAAGTTTAACCCTTTTATATCCTTTTATATAATGGTGCAAAATGCCTTTTGCCACAACATCATATAAAATTCCATTCACACCTGGTATATTGTATCAATGATACACTACACTAATTACAATTCTAACATAACACAAGTCTTACATCAACGATTCGTATCACCCGTAGATGATAAATTTTTGGCGGTTTAATGTTGTCATATATATAGCATGACTTTATCCGTACTTCCGTCATTGATAAACCAGAATTCAGGTTTGACGCTGTCATATATGCATCATGGCACTCAATGGGCTGAACTTATTTTAAGTAATCACGCAAATTCTAATCACTGTTGTATAAGCATCATGGCACTCAACGGGCTGAACTTATTTTAAGTAATCACGCAAATTCTAATCACTGTTGTATAAGCCTGACAATCTGTGTCAGGCTTTAATTTCACCGACACATTTATCTAGCAGTGCCTCGCATCCCTCTTTTACATCTCTGTATGTGTCATCAAAATTTCCCGTGTACCACGGGTCGGCAATATCCCTGCCACTTCCCGCAAATTCAAGAAGAAGCGACACCTTCCCATCCGGGTCACCGCCAAAAATACGCATCATATTCTTATAGTTCCACTTGTCCATTCCTATTATATAATCAAATTTGTTGTAGTCACTCTTTGTGACCTGCGATGCAAAATGCGGCTGCATCAGTATGCCAAGCTCGTTCATCTTGCGAACCGTGCCACGGTGCGGTGGATTGCCAATTTCCTCCGTGCTGGTTGCTTTTGAGTCGATGAAAAATTCATCGGCAAGACCGGCATGGTTTACCATGTCCTGAAAAACGAATTGTGCCATTGTGCTGCGGCAGATATTGCCGTGGCAGATGAATAAAACTCTAATCATAAATTTCTCCTGTTCTGAAATGCCCTGTATTGCCCTATTTTGCAAGGGTTTATCGACTTTTCCGAGCATCGTATTTTTATTCTCTAAAACTACACTTTTTGCAAAATAATGCAAAACGGAGCAAATCAATGCCTTGTGTAGTAGTCAAATCGTAGTCAGTTAAGGGGGTTCAGACTACTGATGGGGGTGTGCACCACTAAAATCAAGATTTTTTCACTAATTATCGAATACATTTTTATTCACTGATTTCTCTAAGATCTGAACCCTCACGAATATACTTTTTCCCGTTATATAGTTGACCTGATTCTACGGTTATAGTGAACACAATCAATGTTCTTTTCTGTATGGATATAATTTCGTAATTTTTCAAATCATCTTTTAATTCCTTTGAAATTGGCTCCATATCTATTCTATCTTTAAACGCATTCATCATACAATCAACAGAATTATAATGAGATTTTACCTCTGCATCTACTCCAACCACTCTATGTGTATTATATCTATATGCACTCATTCCAAAATGATCCGACCACTGTTTATAACTACTTTCTTTATCGGCTACGCCCACTATAATCATTCCAGGATTCTGTGAATCTCTTTTAATATTGGTCATTGCTGATGCAACTTTTGCAATTTGACTAACATTACTAAAATTCAATTTGCCTTCGTTGTATCTATATCTACTAGATGTATTGAAATATGTAAATCCAATTTTATATTCGGTGTATTTTGTTTCTGTTGAGGCAAGGTTTAATCTCGAAACTACTTCATTAACTAATGTAGAATCACTTTCTGCATTAACTAAATGTGAGCCAATTATATCAGAAATCAACTTAACAGTATTGTTCTCTGTTAAATAATCTGAAGATGTTTTCTCTTCAAATTTATTTAGAATAGAGCCATTTGAATTTTTTAAGGTATCTGCAAAGTCCTGATAATCACCTATTGCCTTACATTCAAAATGCATCTGCAACATTGTTTTAAAAAATAACATAAATATATCTGTTTTCTTTCTATCACTTGCAAATAGCATTTCTGAAATACTAATATTAGTTTCATCATAAATTGAATCCATCTCATTAAAAACCTGTACAAACAGAGTTTTTATATTATCATAACATTTCTTTAATTTATTATCTGCTATTTTGCCATCTTCTGTATTCTCATTGTACAAATTATCCAACACAGAAGAGCTAATTACAGCTATCGGTCTGTCCAATAAAAAAGCACCTAATAATATAGCAATTATTTCTTCATCTCTCGACTTGCGCAACAAATCCTCTGTTAAAATCCCATGTTTTCTCCAAAACACCTTTTCAATATTTATTCCATAATCCAACCCACTATTACTCAAACTAATTTTGGGCATAGTTTCTAATGTAACAATATCAAACAAAGTTTTACTTCCTCTGACTATACTTGATATTTCCCTTACTAACTGCGAAAATTTATTCAGTGCCCCTGCTTGTCTCAAATCATGCTTTGAAAGTTTTGTTCCAGTAGAGTTAAGGCGTTTAAATATCTCATCAATAGTTTTTGTATCATGTGAAGTAGATATTATAGGCAATTTGTATCCTCTAAAATCTATACAAATCTGTTTGTCAAGCACAGGCTTTTTCTGTTTTAATTTTCCTTCCTGTTTCAAATCAAATGTACTGGGCGTTGCCGTTATATCAAAATAACCCCTTTTCCCATCCACTGTAATTGGAAATTCTTCTAACATGAATGATATTATTGCATTAATACGTTGAA